>FZPS01000187.1_pt49 | contig 42807 bp, 40 predicted proteins | sample 1817821 | NCBI WGS metagenome assembly FZPS01 (sample SAMEA104158645, study PRJEB21678) | metagenome | place: Germany | collected 2015-04-21 | reverse complement strand
CCCACCATTAATTGATTAGACACCAATAACGGTAGGGTATTTTGAGAGGGCTGGCAAGCCTTTTCTTTTTGTGCAACCTTCTAACATTTTGGTTGCAATACTCTTAACTTTTATTTTGCACTAAACACTCATCGCATAATTTACGTGAAATTGAAGATATTTGTGATCATATCGGTATCTTGCACGATGGTGAGTTCGTCTTAGAGAAAGAGTTGGATGATTTGAAATCAGATGTTCATAAAATTCAAGTAGCATTTGATGGCGATTTTCCAGACCAAATTTTCAATCAATTTGAAGTTTTACATCAAGAAAAACGTGGTACTGTTCATCTATTTATTTTAAGAGGAAATAGAGATCAGATTGATGAAAGCATTTTAGCACAACAACCGTTAATATATGATCTATTGCCACTAACGCTTGAAGAAATCTTTGTTTATGAGATGGAGGGGATTGGCTATGCAATCGAAAACATCTTGGTTTAAAAAAGAGATATTTAAACAAAATTTCCGCCAAGTTGGCTGGGTTAGTTTAATTTATCTGATTATATTATTTTTTGCAGTACCATTAAATATTTTCATGAGATTCCAAAGGCACGATGAATACTATGGCTACTTTGGCCAATCTGTCTTTGAGTATGGTGTATATGTACAGTTATTCAGCTTGTTTATTGCACCTGTATTAATGGCGATGTTTATCCTTGGTTATTTACATCAGAAGGATTCAAGTGATTTTATTTACAGCTTACCGATTAAGCGTGATTATTTCTATTGGCATCAAGTTGCATTTGGCTTTATCGGGCTCTGGTTACCGGTAATCATTAACGGACTATTAGTTTCATTTGTTTACAACATAGTGGACGTTCAAGGATCGTTTAATATAAATGATATTGGTTATTGGTTTGTCGTTTCATCAATTATACTTTTTCTCACTTATAGTGTCAGTATTGTAATTGGTACGATGACAGGAATTACAATTATTCAAGGGATCTTTAGCTATATCTTTTTATTATTGCCGTTTGGATTTACTCTCTTATTTATTTCAAATTTAAACTATTTTGTAATTGGATTACCTGAATCGTATTTGATTGATGATAAAATTACGACCTACTCACCAATAACAAATATCGTTAACTTAATCGATTCACCGGAGGATGCTAGCTATAGTTTAATTATCTATGTAATCTTAACGATTCTATTTTTCATCGTAGGTCTGATTCTTTATCGAAATCGACCTGCTGAAGCAGCAACACAGGCAGTTGCATTTCATAAGTTAAAATACATTTTTATTTATAGCTTTACGTTTTGCTTTACATTAATTGGAGGAATATACTTTGCTATATTCCATAGATCCACGTCAGCGATCATCTTTGGTTATCTCATCTTTTCGGTAATTGGTTATTATATTACACAAATGATTATTCATAAGACGTGGCGCGTGTTCAATGAGTGGCGTGAATATATTTATTATTTAATTGGTTTTTCAATTATTTTATTATTGACTATCTTTGATGTAACAGGTTATCAGAACAGAATTCCTGAAACTGATCAGGTAGAGTCTGCATTCGTTGTGATTGATAAATATTCATTTAATGAAAACCTTGATAAATATGGTGATTTAGAAGGCTTTACAACACAAGTGGATATTGATCGTGTTCGAGAATATCACCAACAATTAATTAATTCAAATCAATTGACAGAATGGTATGACTCCTTCTATAAAGATATTACGATTCTGTATCGCTTGAAGAATGGTAAGGAAATGGTGAGAGAATATAGATATTCGGATCAACTTGATCATCAAAATCTTTTAGATGAAATTACTCAAACACAAACTTATAAAAAATACACAAATGAAATATTTTATGTCAATCCAAAAGACATTAGTCAAATTAGAATTGTTGCATATCCAACGAACTCAGAACTAACGATTACTAATTATAAAGAGATATCAGAATTTGTAGACCTGTTTAAACAAGATCTTTTAAATACAACTCGTGATTCAACTCCATATAGTTCAACAGTAGAAGTACATTTTAATGATAACTTAAATCAATATTATCAATTCTATGATTTGTCGTGGAATAATAAGGAAGTCATGAAGTGGCTTGAAAATAACGATTTGTTAGAACAAGCAATGATGACAGCAGAAGATGTAGAGAAAATTATTATTGCAACACCAGATGATCTTGAAGAGTATTATTATTATGACGAGCGTGAATATTTCTCTAATATATTGTCAGAATCTAGAAAATCAATCATTACAGATGCTGATCAGATTAATCAAATCTTAACAAAAGTCACGTATGAAGATTTTGAAGGTGATCATTTACTAGTATTGTACTTAAAAGACACTTGGTATCCATACGTTATTAAAATTCAAAAATCACAGTTGCCAGATGAAGTGATCAACAATCTAAACTAGCGAAAGGAGAGCACCTAATGCATGATGTAGTCGAAAATCGAGAAGCTGATTTTACCGGATATTATCAAAAGCACTACAATGAAATGTTTTATGTGGCAAATCGAATTGTTCATAATCACTATAGTGCTGAAGATATTGTGCAAGAAGCGTTTATAAAAGCATATAAAAACTACGGTCACTTAATTGATCAGTCCAAGCATCGTGCCTGGCTTCGAACGATTGTTATTAGAACTGCGATTGATTATTATAGAAAGCAGACGAGATACGAAACAGTCTCAGTAGAAGAAGGAGCAGAAGCTGGCCAATTATTACGTTGTCCTAAAGACTCGATTCCAACTCAACTAAATTGGCAGTTTGAAAAAGACGGTATTTTAGAAAAAATTGATACATTACCGAAAGGGATGCAAGAGGTTTTAAAAATAAAAATAGCGACAGATGGTAAGGATCAGGAGATAGCAGATCAATTAAACATATCATTATCTGCGGTAAAAACAAGACTACACCGAGCAAGAAAGATGTTGAGAGCTGAAATGTCTACCGTTAATTAGCATTTTTTACTGCCAATAGTGGCCTTAATAAATGGGTAAGCTATTGGTGGGAGGTGTTAAATAGTGAATAAGAAGGGTAATATAATCATTCCAATCCTCGCATCAATCGGCGTAGGCGCTGCAGCTTTTTACAGTATGCGTCGTAATGGGAATAAAAACCCAATCCAACAAGTAACAAATATGCTAAAAAACCAATCATAATGACTAATTTTAACCCGACAAGTTGATCGAATTGACTTATCGGGTTAATTGAACTTAAGAACAATAGTAATTTTCGACTACTTTATTAATTTATTGTCAGAATCTTTACATAATTAATGTTAAAATATTAGTGGATGATCAGTATTTTTGCTATACTAGACATAGCAAAATTGCAGAAGGAGCAGATAGAATGACGAAAGTAATTACAGGCTATTTAGGTTCATATACGAAAGAAGTGAGTAAAGGCGTTTACCGTTTTAGTTTTGACACTGAGCAAGCAAAAATCGTAGAAGTAACACCCGTTGCTGAATTAAGTAACCCGACTTATGTTACGGTCTCAGCTAATAATAAATACTTATATGCCGTAACGCAAGAAGGTGATCAGGGAGGAATTACTGCATTTTCAATTGATCAAGCAACTAAAGAGTTAACTAAATTGAATAGTTTAACTGAAGCAGGTTCACCACCATGTCATGTCAGCGTAAATCAAGATCAATCAATTGTCGTAACGGCTAATTACCATACTAAGCAAATTATATCTTATTTAACGAATCCAGATGGTTCATTAAAAGAGGTTGCTGATATTGCAATTCATGAAGGATCTGGACCCCATGAGCGTCAAGAGAAGCCACATATGCATTATGCTGGATTCTCACCAGATCAAAAATATGTGTTTGCCGTTGATTTAGGTAGTGATGAGATCACAACTTATGCGATTGATCAAATCGGGAAATTACAGAAAAAGCATGTATTAAAGACACCAGCAGGCAGTGGTCCGCGTCATTTGGCATTTGCAGCTAACGGCGAATACGCATATGCAATGACTGAGCTTTCATCTGAGGTACTTACATTAAAATATGATCAAGCTGATGGATCATTTGAACTATTACAGCAATTGAAAGCAATTCCTGATTCATATAATGAAGTCAATGATGGTAGTGCAATTCACGTTACAAGTGATGGGAAGTTTGTCTATGTTGGGAATAGAGGACATAATAGTATTGCGATTTTTAAAGTTAATCAAGATACGCATTTACTTGAATTTGTTGATTGGACATCAACAGAAGGAGATTGGCCACGTGATTTTGTCTTAACACCTGATGAGAAGTTTTTAATTGCTTCAAATCAAAAATCAGGAACATTAACTGTTTTTGAACGTGAACTAGAGACTGGAAAATTAACGCTAAAACAAGCAAATGTGAAAGCACCAGAAGTAGTCTGTGTGAAATTTATGAATTAATTTAAAATGCCTCAGAAAAGGTTTTACCCTTATCTGAGGCATTTTCTTATCGAATAATACTTAATAAACAACATGGTTCTTTTCAAATTCAGCAATTTTGTCTTCATGTGTTAAGGTTACAGAAATTTCATCCCAACCGTTTAAGAGCATTTGTCTTGGATATTCTGCTAGAGTGAAACTAGTTTCAAAATCTTTATTATCATAGACTTTTAAGTTTTCTAAATCAACTGTTAGGTGATAGGATTCAGACTCTGCATTTTTTATAAGTTGATTAACCTCAGCTTCAGGTAGAACAACAGGTAGTAGTCCGTTCTTTGTACAGTTGTTAAAGAAGATATCGGCAAAGCTCGGTGCAATAATCACTCTAAAACCAAAGTCTTCTAATGCCCACGGTGCGTGTTCACGTGATGAACCACAGCCGAAGTTTTCACCACCAATTAGGATACTAGCATTTTGATATTTAGGTTGATTTAGTGAGAAGTCTTCTCTAGGACGATCTTTTTTATCAAAGCGCCAATTGTAAAATAAATATTGGCCAAATCCTTGGCGAGAAATTCGCTTTAAAAATTGTTTTGGAATAATTTGATCAGTATCGACGTTGGCGCGGTTTAATGGATATACTAATCCGGTATGTTGTTTGATCGGTTCCATTTTTGGCCTCCTTTTTATACAAATGTTCTAACATCAACAAAGTGTCCAGCAATTGCTGCTGCTGATGCCATTTCTGGACTGACAAGGTGCGTTCTGGCATCCGTTCCTTGTCTGCCCTCAAAGTTACGGTTAGACGTTGATGCACAACGCTCACCTGGTGGAATAACATCATCATTCATCGCAAGACAACTACTACATCCAGGTTCGCGCCATTCAAATCCTGCTTCTTTAAATAATTGATCTAAGCCTTTTTTCTCAGCTTCTAATTTAACTGTTTGTGAACCAGGTACGACAATAGCTTTGACATTTGGATGGACTTTTCGACCTTGAATAATACTAGCTGCTCGTTCTAAATCTTCAACCCTTGAGTTAGTACAAGAGCCAATAAAAACATGTTCAATTGGAACTTCGCTAATTGGCGTTCCAGCTTCTAAGCCCATATATTCAAGTGCGCGTTTAATTTCATTTTTATCATTTTCATTGTCTGCTTGTTCTGGGTCAGGTATCGTTCCATTTACAGGGATACACTGACTTGGGTTAGTTCCCCATGTCACTTGCGGTTCTACTTCACATGCATTAAATGTCACTGTTCGGTCGTATTCAGCATTTTCATCAGATGCGAGTGCTAACCACTCTTGTGCGGCTTTTTCAAAATCTTCGCCCTTAGGTGCGTATTCACGTCCTCTTAAAAAGTCGATCGTTGTTTGATCTGGGCTGACTAATCCAGCTCTAGCACCAGCTTCGATGGACATATTACAAATCGTCATTCGACCTTCCATTGATAATTTGCGAACAGCTTCGCCAGTATATTCAATGACATATCCAGTACCAAAATCAACACCAAACTTAGCGATAAGGGCAAGAATTAAGTCTTTAGCAGTGACACCCGTTTTTAGCTCACCATCAATTTGTACATTAAGTGTTTTCGGCTTTGCTTGCCAAATAGTTTGTGTTGCTAAAACGTGTTCAACTTCACTTGTTCCAATACCAAAGGCAAGAGCTCCAAAGGCACCATGAGTAGATGTATGGCTATCTCCACAGACGATCGTTTTTCCTGGCTGGGTTAAACCTAATTCAGGTCCAATTACATGCACAATACCTTGATGTTTATGACCAATACCCGCTAATGGTACGCCAAATTCCTCACAGTTTTTTCTTAACGTATCCATTTGTAATTTGGAGATTTGATCTCTAATAATGTGAGTATGAATCGTTGGTACGTTATGGTCCATCGTTGCAAAAGTTAACTTCGGTTGTCTAACTTTACGACCCTTTAGACGTAAACCCTCAAATGCCTGTGGTGAAGTCACTTCATGAACTAAATGTAAGTCAATATAAAGAATCGCCGGTTTACCTGGTTCTTCTTCGTACACGACATTTTTATCCCAAATCTTCTCAATTATTGTTCTAGGTTTCGTCAATTTATCTCACTCCTTTATGACTTTGCAGTAGCAATAAAGTTAATCATTGCATCAGTCATTTCAGTTGTAGAAACTTTAGTTCCATTTTTCACTTGTAAATCTGCAGTATGGAAGCCTTGATTAATACAAGCTTCAACAGCCTTTTCAATTAATTCTGCCTCAGCATTTAAGTCGAAGGAATAGCGAAGCATCATCGCACTAGATAAAATCATCGCTATTGGGTTAGCGATATTTTGTCCTGCTATATCTGGTGCTGATCCGTGAGCTGGTTCATATAACCCAACACCGCTTTCAGCTAGACTAGCTGATGGAAGCATACCTAGTGATCCTGTAAGGACAGATGCTTCATCACTTAAAATATCACCAAACATATTCTCTGTAACAATGACATCAAAATGACTTGGATGTGTAATTAAATGCATGGCAGCTGCATCAACTAATAGATGTTCAACTTCAACATCCGGATAGAATTGTCTTTGTTCTTCAACGACTTCGCGCCATAGTTTACTAGACTCTAAAACGTTTGCTTTATCAACTGATGTTAATTTCTTACGTCGTAGTTGAGCACTTTCGAAGCCTTTTTTAACAATTCGCTCGATTTCAGCTTTGGAGTAGGCTAGTGTATCAACTACATCTTGACCATCATTGCGACGTTCACTTGGGCGACCGAAGTAGAGGCCACCAGTTAATTCTCTGACAATAAGCAGGTCACTACCTTTAATAATATCCTCTTTCAATGGAGAGGCATGGAGTAACTTTTCAAATCCTTTTACAGGTCTTAAATTGGCATACAGGTCTAATGCTTTTCTGATAGCTAGTAAGCCACGTTCTGGTCGCAGTTCAGACGGATTATGATCCCATTTTGGTCCGCCGACAGCACCTAATAGGATTGCATCCGCTTTTTTAGCTGCATCTAGTGTTTCTTGAGGAAGTGGGTTATTTACCGCATCAATTGCAGCTCCACCAATTAAATGTTCCTCAAAGGTAAATTGATGATTAAATTTTTTGGCAATTGCCTTTAAAATGGCAACAGAACTAGCTAATATTTCTGGACCAATTCCATCACCAGGCAATAGGACGATATGTTTTTTCATTTTAATTCCCCCTCAATCACCCTTAACTTTAATAAATGATCTATTAACAGCATTTAAAAAAGCGTATGCGGCTGCTTCGAGTACGTCCTGAGATGTGCCACGCCCGCTAACGGGTTGATTATCAATATTTAAATGAATATGCACTTCAGCTAGTGCATCTTTTCCTTTACCAACTGAGCTTAATGTAAAGTCGGTTAATTGCACATTTTCTTCGATTAGTGATTCAATAGTGTTATACAGTGCTTCAACACTACCAGCGCCACTTTTCTCACCGTCAACCACTTCTTTATTAGGTGTTTCAATTTTTACAGTGGCAGTAGGGGAGTGATCGGAGTCGTAATGAACTTGAAAGGATAACAGCTTATATTGTTTTCGATTGCTTATTCCTGTTTGAATATCCATTAATAAAGCGAATAAATCATCTTCAGTAACTTCTTTTTTACGGTCAGTTAATAGTTTAAAAGATTTGAAGGCTGCAGATATTTTTTCTTCAGATAAGGTAAAACCAAGCTGAGTAATACGGTCTTTAAATGCATGACGACCTGAATGTTTTCCGAGTACTAGATTATTAGATTGGACACCGACCATTTCCGGTGTAATAATCTCGTATGTTTGGGTATTTTTCAATACGCCATCTTGGTGAATGCCTGATTCATGCGCAAAAGCATTACGACCAACAACAGCTTTGTTACCAGGGACGATCATGCCTGTTAGTTTACTTATCATATCACTTGTTCGCTTAATTTCTTTAAGCACTAAACCAGTCGAGTACGGATAAAAATCTTTTCTAATCTCAAGTGCAACAGCTAATTCTTCTAATGCGACATTTCCTGCGCGTTCTCCGATACCATTAATAGTACCTTCAACTTGTGTTGCGCCATTTTGAATCCCTGCGATTGTATTTGCTAAAGCCATCCCTAAATCGTCATGGCAGTGCGTAGATAAGTCTACTCGATCAATGTTTGGTACGTTTTCTTTAATGTACTTAAACATCTCACCATATTCTTTTGGCATTGTGTATCCAACAGTATCAGGTAAGTTGATCACATTTGCTCCAGCATCAATAACTTTTTCAATGATTGTAGCTAAAAATGAAAGATCTGATCGTGAAGCATCTTCAGCAGACCATTCAATATCATGACATTTCTGTTTAGCGTATTTAACCATTTCAACAGCGATATTAATTACTTCTTCAGGTGTTTTCTTTAACTTATCTTTCATATGAATAGGGGAGGTAGCGATAAAAACGTGAATGCGTGGTTTTTTAGCATCTTTAATCGCTTCCCAAGCTCGATCAATATCATTCTTATTTGCTCTTGCTAAAGCAGTTACAGTCGATTTCGTAATGGTTTGAGCGATTTTCTTCACTGCATCAAAATCACCTTGTGATGAAGCAGGAAATCCTGCTTCGATCACATCAACTCCTAAACGTTCAAGTTGTTTGGCGATTTCTAATTTTTCAATTTGATTCAAATTGACACCTGGTGATTGTTCACCATCTCTTAACGTTGTATCAAAAATCTTAATTGTTTGAGTCATCCGAGACCACTTCCTTTTTTGCATTTGCTCTTTGCTTAACAAATGGCATTAAATCACGAAGCTCTCTACCTACTTTCTCAATTAAGTGATTTTTCTCTGCTTGGTTAATTGCATTAAATTGTGGGCGATTTGCTTGGTTCTCTAAGATCCAGTCTTTAGCAAATTTACCTGTTTGAATGTCTGTTAATACATCTTTCATACGTGCTTTTGTTTCATCATTAATAACACGTGGACCAGAGACAAAGTCACCCCATTGAGCTGTATCAGAGATAGAGTATCTCATTCCTTCAAGCCCGCTTTCATACATCAAATCAACAATAAGTTTAAGTTCGTGTAAACATTCGAAATACGCAACTTCTGGTTGGTATCCAGCTTCAACAAGTGTTTCGAATCCTGCTTTTACTAAGCTAGTTGCACCGCCACAAAGGACAGCCTGCTCACCGAATAGGTCAGTTTCTGTTTCTTCTTGGAATGTTGTTTCAAGAATTCCTGCACGGCCAGCACCTACACCTTTGGCATATGCTAATGCAAGTTCTCTAGCATTTCCTGTATAGTCTTGATAAATACCATACAATGCTGGTACACCAGCACCTTCTTCAAATGTACGGCGGACTAGGTGACCAGGTCCTTTAGGTGCAACTAAAAACACATCAACATTTTCTGGTGGTGTGATCTGGCTATAGTGAATATTAAACCCGTGTGCAAATACAAGGGCGTTTCCTTCTTCAAGGTTCGCTTCAATACTTTCTTTATAAACTTGTGGTTGGTTCTCGTCAGGAAGTAAGATCATAATCACATCAGCTTCTTTACTAGCCTCAGCAACTGTTTTAACGTCTAGACCATCCTCATATGCTTGATCCCATGACTTACCTTTTCTTAATCCGACAACTACATCAAAACCACTTTCTTTTAGGTTTAATGCGTGTGCGTGTCCTTGTGAACCATATCCGATAATTGCGATTTTCTTACCCTTTAGTACATCCTCTTGTATTTGATCGTTATAAACTACTTTTGCCATTTGCAATCATTCCTTTCAAATTAATAACTATGATTATATTTTTAATAATAATTGATCCTAAAGTGAGTTAATTTAATAGTGAAAAAGGTTCTTGATCTGGATTTGCTTGTGGCTGATGACCACGTAAGAAAGCAGTAATACCTGTTCGAGCAAGATCCTTAATCCCATAAGGTTTCAATAATTCTATTAATGCTTCTACTTTTTCAGTATCACCAGTTACTTGAACTGAAATCGTATCTTTACTAACATCAATCACTGTTGCGCGGAATGGATCGATAAGCCCTTGAATCTCATTACGCATTTGTGCATTACTTGTAATTTTGATAAGTGCTAGCTCTCGAGCAACAATAGCTTTATCTGTAATATCAGTTACTTTTAATACATCAATTTGCTTGTTGAGTTGTTTTGTGATTTGCTCCGCTTTCGGGAAGTCTTCCACGTCTACAACAAATGTAATTCTGGAAATCCCTTCTTGCTCAGTGCGACCAACTGAAATACTCTCAATATTGAATTGACGTTTTTGTAAGAGTCCTGTTATTCGATTGAGGACACCACTTCGATTTCTTACTTTTGCGGTAATAATTCGTTTCATGGTTTCACTCCTATCATTTCATGTAATCCTTGCCCTGGAGGAATCATTGGGTAAACATTTTCTTGTTGTAAGACGCGCGCATCAATCAATACAGGGCCATCGTGGGCTAACAATTCAGGTAGTTGTTTATCAAACTCTTCTTTATTTGATAACTTTGCAGCCTTGATTTGGTAGGCTTCTGCTAGTTTCACAAAGTCAGGCTGAATACTGAAAATTGATTCCGAATAACGTTCAGAATAAAAAGCTTGCTGCCATTGACGAACCATTCCAAGCGCCTCATTGTTGACTATAACGACTTTAACAGGTAGTCGACGTTCTTGGAGGATCGACAGTTCCTGAAGTGTCATTTGGAAACCTCCGTCACCAACAATGGCGATAACGAGATCATCGGGTGCTGCAATTTGTGCGCCGATTGCAGCAGGGAAGCCAAAGCCCATTGTTCCAAGACCACCAGAACTTACAAAGCGGTTAGGCTGATTAAATTTATAAAATTGAGCCGCCCACATCTGATGTTGACCAACGTCAGTTGTGACTATCGCTTTACCTTCTGTGAGTTGATACACCTTATCGATAACATACTGGCCAATCATGTTACCGTCTTCAGGTTGGTTATACCAAAGTGGGTAATCCTGTTTATTTTGATTGACTTCTTTCAACCATTCAGCATAGCTTGGCGTTTCATCAATATGCCTATTGATTTCTATTAAAGCATTTTTTGCATCTGCAACGATTGGAATATGCGTATTCACATTTTTTCCGATTTCCGCAGGATCAATGTCAATATGTGAGATAATTGCTGCCTGTGCAAAGTGATCCAAATTACCTGTTAGGCGATCATCAAAGCGGGAACCGATATTAATTAATAAGTCGGTATGATACATGGCCATATTTGATGCATATGTTCCGTGCATTCCTCCCATACCTAAAGCTAGTTCATGTTCACCAGGAAATGCTCCAAGACCTTGAAGGGTCGTGACTACAGGAATTTGATGTCTTTCAGCAAATATTTTAAGTTCGTCCGCTGCATCGGCAAACTTAATACCTGCCCCTGCAAGGATTAGTGGTTTTTTCGCTGTTAAGAGTGCTTCCTTTAGTTTCTTAATCTGAAGCGGATTTGGATGTACTTTAGGTTGATAGCCTGGTAAATCAAAGCTTGAATCATATGAATCAGCACATGGATTTGCTGCAATATCTTTTGGAATATCGATTAATACAGGTCCAGGACGTCCAGTCGTCGCAATATGGAATGCTTCCTTAATAATTCGCGGAAGGTCCTCAATTTTTCGTACTTGATAGTTGTGTTTTGTTATAGGTGTTGTAATTCCCATTATATCTGCTTCTTGAAAGGCGTCAGTTCCAATCACATTTTGAGCAACCTGACCGGTAAAAATGACGAGTGGAAGTGAATCCATCATCGCATCGACAATACCAGTGACTAAATTTGTAGCACCAGGACCACTTGTAGCAATGACGACACCTGGTTTTCCTGATATACGTGCATAACCTTCAGCAGCATGAATTGAACCTTGTTCATGGCGAGCTAATATTTGGTTAAAATGTTCTTTTCGTTTGAATAATGCATCAAAGATTGGAAGTACGGCACCTCCAGGGTATCCAAACAATGTGGTTACACCGGCTTCAATTAATGCGTCTATAAGAATTTCAGAGCCATTCTTTGGTGTAACCTGATTGGCATTTAAATCATGATTTGATTTCACCACATTAATCCCTCCTAAATGTATTGAATGATTATATTTTGATTGATAATAAAAAAGATCAATTCTCTCTAAATAATCTGTAGCCTGCTACAAGATTACAAGGGAGAAAAGATCTAACTTTTCACGGTACCACCTTGATTCACTTCACCTTTACAATGAAGCCTCAGTAAGCCAATATTATGGCTATTTTTGATAACGGGTCCTGATCGAAAGACCCGGTTAAATCTAAAAGGAATGTATCCGTTCAATTTAACAGCTCAAAGACGATGTCAGAACAAAATGTATTTCCGGGCTTCCAGCAACCCCGGCTCTCTGGGAATACATGGGTTTTGCTCTTTTTATCTTATCATCGCAATCATTCGTATTTTATTGTTAAACATATGAACAATTTAAAAACATGTGATTGATTCTAATTTATGAATGAATCATTTGTTTATTCAATTTATAAACAATTATTTAAATAGTGAAAATATTATTGTTTGACGACAATCATACAACCAAATTTAAAAATGGTCAACAGGTTTAGTGAAAATTTTCTGATTTTTTGCTAAATTGTTAACTTTTTTATAAATTAGCTAACGTATGAGTTAGAATTTAAGCTTGAAAAAGGATTTACTAAGAAAAATTGCTAATATTATTTAAGTGAGGTGAAAATAAGAATAATATTATTCCGAAAATCGAATGGAACGTGGTAAACTGTTGATAGATGAAAGGAGAATATAGATGAAAAATAATTTATCACTTACGTGGGATTTAGAGACAATATTTGAAGGGGGGAGTGAATCATCAGAATTAAAACAATACATTCAAGCTGCACAAGACTGGATTGAAACTTTTAAGCAACAGGTCACTCCATTTGCAGAAAAGCCTGAATTAGATCAGCTAGTTGAATTAGCTGAAACGATAAGACAAGTAAGTATGCATAATGGCGAAATTAGTGCATTTGTCAGCTGTTTAACTGCACAAGATGTTAATGATAAATATGCAAGAAGATTAGTTGGTATTAGAAATGAATTAAATGCAGCAACTCAGAAGTTAATAACTAAATTTAGTTTTGCCTTATCAAGAATTGATGATCAGGAATGGCAGAGCTGGTTAGAGGATCAACAATTAATTGAGATTAGATTTGTTTTAAGTGAGCTACGAGATGAAGCAAAAGATAAATTACCAGAAGATCAAGAGCAATTAATCACTGACTTGGAAATCGATGGTTACCATGCATGGGGCGAAATGTATGATACAATCGTTGGATCGATGACTGTTGCATGGGAAAACGAACAATTATCAATTGGACAATTAGAGAATAAATTAAATCATGCTAATCGTGAAGTCAGAGAATTAGCATTTCAGAAATTAGAACAAGCATGGCATGATAAAGCTGATTTGTTTACTGAAACATTAAATCATTTGGCTGGTTTTAGATTACAGACATATGCACATAGAAATTGGGATGATATTTTAAAAGAACCATTGAACTATAATAGAATGACAAATAAAACATTATCAACTATGTGGGAAACGATTGTTAAAAACAAACAAGTATTTTATGAATATTTAAATCGTAAAGCTGAAAAGTTCGGTTTAGATCAGTTAGCGTGGTATGACTTAGAAGCGCCTATTAGTCAAGATGTGAAGGAAATTAATTATCAAGAGGCAGCGGATATAATTATTAAGCAGTTTGGCCAATATAGTGAGCGTATGGCTGAGTATGCAACACTAGCTTTTGAAGAAAGTTGGATCGAGGCAGAGGACCGACCAGGTAAACGTCCAGGTGGTTTCTGTACAAGTTTCCCAGAAAGTAAGCAATCAAGAATTTTTATGACGTATTCAAATACTGCTTCGAACATGGCGACATTGGCACATGAGCTTGGACATGGATATCATCAATATGTAATGGATGAGATCGATCTCTTGAACCAAAATTATGCCATGAATGTGGCTGAAACAGCGTCTACGTTAGCGGAAATGATTGTTGCCGATGCAATGGTTGAAGAAGCGACGACGAAAGAAGAACGACTCGTATTAATTGAAGATAAAATTCAGCGTAGTGTAGCTTTCTTTATGAATATCCATGCCCGTTTCTTATTTGAAACAAGATTTTATCAAGCTAGAAAAGAGGGTGTGGTATCGACTGAGCAGCTAAATGAACTAATGGAGCAAGCTCAAAGAGAAGCGTATGGCGATCGATTATCAACTTATCACCCGATTTTCTGGGCATCTAAGCTACATTTCCATATTACAGATGTGCCATTTTATAACTTCCCATATACATTTGGTTACTTATTCAGCCTAGGAATTTATGCATATGCAAAATCGGATAAAAAGAACTTTGCAAACTTCTATGATGCATTACTTAAGGATACTGGTAGAATGAAAGTAGAAGAGCTTGCTAAAATACATTTAAATGTTGATTTAGAGCAACCAGAATTCTGGCAAAGAGCAATTGATTTATGTATTGAAGATGTTAAACAATTTATTGAGTTAACTAACTAATTGAAAAAAATGCAAAAAGAAACACAATATGAAGCAGCCATTTAATTAAGAAATGAAAAACAGCAGGTGAAGTACACGAGACTCCTGCGGGAATAAATCTTTTCGGTGGGACGAGTAATCGCAGTCCCAGCACGAGCTGAAGATCCACTAAGACTAGCGCTCTTTGCTTACCTTAGTTAGCTAAAAGCCGTGCCCGCGAAAAGCGAGTGTATGTCACCTGTGGTGAACAAGTTGTATCTTAATTTAAATTAAGATGAATTTATTCTCGACTAATTATAAAACCTACCAACATATTTGACATTGAACCAAGAAAATCAGCCATATCATTTTTGATATTTGGCTGATTTTTATTTTGTTACTACTTTATTAGCCTTTAGGCTTGAAAATAAGTGCGCCAATCATGGCGAAAATAATCGCAGCAGAAATCCCTGAACTAGTGACTTCAAACATTCCCGTAGCAACACCAATAATTCCATATATTTCAGCTTCTTGTAATGCACCGTGTACAAGTGAGTTACCAAAGCTTGTAATCGGTACTGTTGCTCCAGCTCCAGCAAAGTCAATTAAGGGCTCATATAAACCAAATCCATCTAAAATGGCTCCGATAACAACCATCAGGCTTAATGTAAATCCAGGAGTCTTCCTAAATAAGTCCATAATGAGCTGACCAATAACACAAATGAATCCTCCGACTAAAAACGCCCATAGAAAAACCATTTTAAACACCCTCGCTTTCAATTGTTACGGCATGTGCGATGACTGGAATGGATTGCTTTTGTAAAGTTGACAACGGGGATAGTAATGCGCCAGTTGCAATATAGAGAATCCGATTTAACTCTTTATTACTTAACTTTCGATATAACTGACTATATAAATACAATGCAGAGCATCCTGTACCACTACCACCTGAAAATACATTTTGATCTTGACTATAGATCGAAAGACCAGCATCAATTAATTGTTCTTCTTTTAGGTAAATTTGTTCTTTTCTTAAAATGTCAATTAATAAATTTCGGCCAATTTCACCTAAGTCACCAGTAACAATAAGATCATAGTGGTCTAGTGTTAGCTGGTGATCTTTTAAATGATTTTTCAATGTGTCGGCGGCTGCTGGCGCCATTGCTACACCCATGTTAAAAGGGTCTGATTGATTTAAATCGATTACTCGACCAATTGTTGCTCTTGTCACAACAGGTCCTGTTCCAGTTTGACTGACTAAACCAAATCCTGCTCCTGTAACAGTCCACTGTGCAGTTGGCGGCTTTTGAGCGCCATATTCTGTTGGGTATCGGAATTGCTTTTCAACTGCTGCGTTGTGACTAGCTGCTCCAGTAATGACATAGTTTGCACTTTTATAATTAACCATTAATGCGGCCAAAGCTAGGGATCCAGCTGAAGTTGCACAAGCGTTAAAGGCACCGATAAAAGGGATTTTGTGTGTGCGAGATGCAAAGTTCGTCGGTGTCATTTGATTGATTAAATCACCACTAATAAAAAAATCGATATCCTGAAAGCGTAAGTCTGCTTTTTGAACAGTTAATTTTGTTGCATCTTCAATTAATTGTTGATGTGCTTGTTCATAAGTTGGTTGATTCATATATAGATCTTTATGAAATAGATCAATTTCATTAGCTAATTTGCCGTTAGCTTCAAAAGGACCTGCTACTGTCGCCGCTGCAGATATGACAGGTTTTTCGTTAAAAATCCAACTTTGCTTACCAATTTTCATCCAATCACCCCTAAGTTTATCAGTATTGTTTTAATTAAGGCGACGACAAATGCAGAAAAGACTCCAAAGAGAATGACTGAACCAGCTAATTTAAACATATTTCCGCCAACACCTTGAACAAATCCTTCACTCTTATGGTCAATTGCAGCTGAGATGACCGCATTACCAAAGCCCGTTACAGGTACAGCAGTTCCAGCTCCAGCAAATTGTGAAATTTTATCATAGACACCTAATCCGGTTAAAATCATTGTGATAAAGATAAGCGTTGCAGTAGTTGGATCTCCAACTGTTTCCTCGGTAAAATCGAAGAAATACATGTAAAAGAAGCTAATACATTGCCCAATAAAGCAGATCGTCCCACCGACTAAAAAAGCTCGGATACAATTTTTTAACACTGGTCGTTGTTTTTCATGTTTAGATGCAAGTGGTTGATAGTTTTGTTTATTTGTTTTATTCAATGCTATTCCTCCTGATCTGACGGTGGATTAATGAGTGTTTTAATTGAATTAAAAGCTTCATTAATCTCATTTGTGCTTAACGATTTTTGAGCAATTTTCTTTTTTAATCGATTGATTTCAAGAAATATTTTATAGTCTGATGACACGTTTACTTCCATGTCTGAATAAGTATTAATTAAATAAGCTTCTACTTCATCAGCAATTTTTTGTTCATTAAATTGCGATAATGGTTTAACTTGAATCGCCATTAATATATCTTGCTGATTGGAGATGCTAGTTATTTCGTTAATTTCTTTAAACATTCTGCGAACGGATGCGTTAATTTGATCACCATCTTGTTTAACGTAACTAATATTTTGAATGCTTTGTTGATTTTCAGTGGTAGGGGGACTTGCTTGATCATTTTGACATCCGACAAGCAATAAAATGAATAAGCTGACTATCGCTAAGTAATAAATTTTTTTAGTTGTCACGTTTACCTCACCTCTCTGCTATGTAGGGTTTGCATAATTCCTATTTTTATTCAGAAAATTACATCATACGATTGAGTGAGCGTATAAAAAATCCATTCCATTCTAAATGATAAACTTAGAATGGAATGGATTTCCTTATTTAGGTATGACAGTGATCGTCTTTTTTGTTTTATTTGCTGAATGATACCACTCTGTTAAATTTTCTGTAGTGGCTGTTTCGATATCAGGAATAGTTACTGTAACTTCAGAATCATTTAGCCAATCAATCTCATGAATTGGCCATTGAAACGTATTAAGTGTCATTAAAGGTTCATTAACGACTTCAATAGGAATCTCTTCCCACTTTTCAAGATCAATCATAATGAGTTTACTTGTTGACCAAGGATGTTGACTACTTTTACGATCAAATTGAAATAATAAATAAGACTGATCAGGGGAAGGTTTGATTTTAATAATATTCGCTTGATCAGCTAGTAGTTGAGAATATTCATAATCTGTATTAATTAAGAGATAAGAACACATTTTATTTTCACATGCAAAACTCAGTAAAAAGACATTATCGAGAGTGTGTTTAACGATTTGTGTGAGCTGCATTTCTTGTATCGCTTGCGCTTGATCAATGTGATTTTCTAAATAATTACGTAAAATCGCGATTTTATCAACATTTAAACTGATTTGTTGATCGATCAGAGTAAATTCCAAATATTGAATGCGCTCTTCTTTATCAAACTCCTCAATCAGATCAATAAAAGTTTCATTTAATGATTCAGATTCCTCTTGAATGATAATTGGTGACTCTTTTGAACACCCAAATAAAAATATAACTAACAGTAGGAGAATTAGTCTCATTCTCATTTACGGCACATCCTTTCATATGGGTGAAAATATTTTACTCTTTTACAATCATTAAAACTTTTAATTGATCTATCTCATATCCAATTGTAAATGTGTATTTAGCTGTTTTGAGATTGTTTAAATCGTTTAAATCTTCGTATTGGATCGAAGCAGATAGTTGAATTGTTTCACTTGTTGAATTTATAATTTCACTATTTAATAAACTTAAATTTCTAAAATGGACGTAACTCGATCTAAAACTAGGATAATCAAGTTCACTATGTAAACTACTGCCTAGTAAAGTATAAGCATTGATATAATCATTAATTGCTAAGCTATTAAAGAAATAATCAATAAGATATAGGGCTTCTTCTTCAAATACCTCGGGATCTGGTGTTAGGTTTTGGACCCGAGTTGGAAATGTTAATTGATCATTTGTAATCGATGTTGACCATTCAGTTACATCATCAATTATAGTTGGAATCGGAATACTAAATCCAATATCGCTTTCCTCTATCCCAGCTGAATTTATCCCAATAACTTTTCCAGTTTCACGATTTATCAATGGTCCTCCACTATTACCATGAGTAATATTAGCAGATATTTGATAGACATTTTCGTAATTATAACCATTAATATCAAACGAACGATCTACTCCGGAGATAATCCCAATTGATACCGTATTTTGGAAGCCAAGTGGACTACCTACTGCTAATATTTCAGTACCTGGCTGATACTGATCGGTTGCTTCAATTTCAATGGGTTGATAATTAATTAATTGCGGAACTCTAATGACCGCGATATCTTTATCTTCTCCTAGTCCAACAATAGCTGCAGGGTATGTTTCAGCATTTGACATGGTGACTTCAATTGAGATTGCATCTTTAATGACGTGTGCATTAGTGATAATATCACCACGTGAATTATATAAAAATCCAGAACCTACCCGTTCAGTGTTTCTAGTTTGTACATTGATTTGTACGACACTCTTTTGCGCTTCGTGGATGAGATGCTGTAAATTATCTGTATCTAAGATCTGCTCTTGATAAATAACTAATGGCTGACCGACATCGATATCCTGCTTTTGAAGATTATTAATAAAGAACAAGATGAAGGCTAGTCCAAAGATCAAAATTAATAAACTTAAAAAAAATATGGTTACTTTCTTTTGCTTTTGCATTTACTAACCTCCAGCATCTTATTGGAGCAACCAAGTGATTGATGTAACTTGCACACTAGTTGTTTTATCAATTAATTCTTGATCAAAATGGATATGATCAAATTCCCCAGTTTCTCCAGGATACAATGTTTCAGGATAAACATAAATTTCATTTGATTTAAGTTCATTTAATTCATCATCAAACAATGTGTAGTGAACAAAAATAGCATGGATCGGAACAGTTGCTACACTTTTCAATTGTCCTGATACAACTAATTGATCATCACTATTTACTTTAAAGTCAATCTCCAGTTCTTCAATTGCTTCATTTTGATTGACTTGTTGTTCCACTTCATACTGAGAAAAGGCTTGTTCTAATCGCTCTTCTTGTGTAGCAATAAAGGCTGCTTTTTCCTTTTCAATCGAGTTTAGCAAGCTTGATAATTTTAGATCATTAGGCGCATAGTATAATCCATTTTCGACGATACTCTGCGCTTGGGAAAATTGGTTTTTATTTAAATATTGATATGCTTGATCAATTGTATGAGCGATAAGTTGATCTCTAATACGTCTAACTAGCTGATAAGCTTCAGGATCTTGAATGCTATTTGCTTCCCAAAGTAGCAGCGGTAAATCATCAACTGATGGGTTTTGAGCTAATCTTGCTTTTACCATTTCGATTTGAATCTCTGCTTGTGTAGATAAAAGCTGTTGCGTAAAGATGTCGACAGCCTCACCAGTAAAGTGTGCTAAATCATTTTTAGCCTGGATGATTAATCGTAACTTATCTTGATTTGAATCTGTCTTAGATAATTGATCAAGAATCTCAACAGAGAATTGAGTAAATTGCTTAATTTGCTGAGCTTGGTTAAATCCAGGTAAAGTCTTAATTGATTCATCAATATATTGATTAGCTAATTGGTAGTCTGATAGTAATAATGCTTCCTCAGCTTTTGTATAAGCAAGCTTAGCTTCATTTAATTTATAATGATAAATAGTGTAAATGGCTATCGTGATAATGATGATCAAACTTAAGATTGTAATTGGCATTATAAAATGTTTAAAGCGCCACTTGTTTGTACATAATCTTTGATTAAGATCATGAGGTAATTTCTCACCGCAATTTACACAGAAGATTTCCTCAGAATAGACCGAGGCCCCGCACTTCGGGCAATATGCCATAACAATCACCAGCCTTTTTAATGAATAACTTTCCAATCTGATAGTGGATAGATGATAAATTCAGCACGTCCAATAATGTCAGCTTTATTAATAAATCCTAACTCATAACGACTGTCGTTACTCATTATTCGATTATCACCTAATACATAGTAAGAATGACTCGGAACTTTAGTTTTAGGAATGTCGTGAGTCCAAAAGCTGCTACTATTTGTGATAAATCTTTGTGTGTAAGGGACATCATCAATATACAATTGTTGATCAATAATTTCGATAGTTTCATTAGGTAGGCCGATAATCCGTTTTACGTACTTTTGATCTTTGTGCTTAATGACGACGATATCGCCTCGTTTTGGTTGATTAAACCAATAAGAAATGCGATTTGAAACAATCCATTGTTCATGTTTAATTGTTGGTGACATACTCTGACCGATAACTTGAGAAAAAGTAAAAGTATAATAACATGTTAAAATTGTGATGACTGAGATTCCTACTGCCAACATATTTAGACGCCGTTTTCGCTTCATGATAAAACAAACCCTTCGTGTATTTCTAAAAAAGTAAAATTCGCTAGACAAAAAGGATAAAAAGTTGTTAAATAGATTTCTAACCTAAAAATCAAGGGGATTTCAGAAATTTATTAATCTTATGTTTAGTTTATCATATCTAGAGGTAATTTTATATAATACAAGCAAGTGTTATATCAGCAATTTTATGATAATTATGTTACAATAATTTTGAAAGAAGAGAATGGAGGTCACTCGATTGAATGCAACAGATTTGCTATTTAGAATTGAAAATTTGCGTCGTAGTATGATCGAGGTTGCTATAGAAAAAGGGTTTTCTAGCAAAGAGTCCATTGAGATTAGTCAAGAGTTAGATGGTTTACTAAATAAGTATGATAAAATTAAAACATTAAATAATTAAAGGGGCTGGGACATAACTAGTCTCACGGAGTAAAAATGGTTCTATTTACGAATTTTTCGAAAATAGAACTATATTTATTTTTGTGATCGTTTTGGTTGATTGGATGCTTTTTATTTCCCCATTAATGATAAATGAGTGAAACCCGAAGAATGGTTCAATATCTACTTTACGTTTCCGATAGATAGCGCCTGTTTTCTTATTTAACGAGCGCCTATCGAGTGATTGGAACTGCGGGTGGCGACTCCAGCGGGAAAAGATCGAGTCAGAAAACCCTTATTGCGACACGGTAGTGGAGCAATAAAAGTTGACGCCTATCCCACAGAAAGCGTCCACCCAGAGTGAGAATCACAAAGTGACACCTTTAATTTATATTAGAGATGATCATCCTATTAAATGATGATGGCAAAAAAGGAATCCCTTTGATTAACTGAATGCCTTTTTCATCTTAGCTGAGTTTTGTCCCAGCCTCTTTAATTTATGTATGTATGTTATGAAGATTGGTAATGATGAATCTTAAGGGGGTAGGGCAAATGTTTGAGACGATATATCAAAAGTTAATTATCATCGGCTTTACAGACAAAATGATTCTATTAACAATTCTCACAGTTTGCTATTTACTGCTGTATTTAATTATGCGAAGGGTTATTTTTGTTCTCATTAAATATCGATGCTATAATTTGCTAAGCTATCTTACAGCTTTCCTAATTATTTTTTTAATAACAAAAGATCAGATCATCCAAACTAATTACTTAATATACTTGTATCTACTTTGTTTGATAGGAAGTTATTTAACGATTCAATTATTACTCAAAAAAATAATACGGAAACAGACTTGAAATTTATAGCTCATCTACGTTTCTTGTTATCGTAGTATGAATAATTCCATCTACCTAATAATGATGGTGTGTAGTAGGTCGTTTTAGGATGTCCCTGTTTTTGTCGTTCAAAGGGGATGTCTAAATATTTGCAAATGATCCTCTTTGCTTCTCTTAGGGACATAACCGTTTTAGGATTACGATAACTTTGGTCTAAATCACCTAAGTGCTTTTGATTCTTAAAGTCCTGTTTTTTTGGGGGGATATGAAAGAAATAATTATCTACTTGAACAAGTAACGTAGAATGTTGTTTACTTAACTTTGGTTGCCTTGAAAAATGCAAACCAATTTTTTTTGCTTGTTTCTCTGTCAATAGTTTTTCGATTGCTTGTTTCTTCATTGAATAGAGTTCTTCAGGTTCAAGCGCTGTTTTTGCATGACGATTAATCACGAACAGTGCTTTGGCAATTTCTCTAATTTCTTGACTCATAATATTTTACCTCCTTTCACTAAAAAAATGTCAATATAAAACTATATTAGCATGAATAATGGTTTTTAACTACATCTCTTTTATCAAGCGGATTAGAAAATTCTATAACTGAGTATGTGTATAATGTTTCTCAATGGTATTGAATCATAAAACTAGACAAAAAAAGAGAAGACACTCTAATATAAATGTAAGTTTAGCGACTAACATTTGAAAAGAGGTCTTCTCATGGAAAAGATTATAACAGATATTTATGACATAATAAAGAGTACAGAAAATTTAATTGATTTAGAAGAGGATATAAAAACGTACATGTTTCAACTATTCTCTGATGTCGTAGGTGATGTATTTACACAGATTGATCGTGGAATGAAAGAAAAGAAACGGAATGAGGGCTGGACTGTCGTCCGCTCAGATAATAAAACAGTTAATTTCACCTTCGGTCCTGTCACGTTCAGTCATACGTCGATGCGGGATAAAAAAGGTGTTTGTCGCTACCCATTTGATGAGTGGTTAGGTATAGAAAAGTACCAGCGTTACAGTGCTTTAGTTGAAGTAAAAGTAGCTGAGATGGTTACAGAAATGGATTATCGGGAAACGGCTCGTGTATTGAGTGAGTGGACTGCCGTTGAGATGAGCCATGGAACAGTTGGTAATATCGTAAAACGTGTTGGAGCTGCACAAGCGACAGCTGATCAAAAAATGGTCGAAGAGTTGGATATAGCGGATCATTTACCAGAAGGTAAGAAAGTTGATTATTTATTCGCAGAAGCAGATGGTGTATTTATTAGAAGTACTCAGAAAGGCAAAGGACTGGAAGTTTCTCAAGCAATTATTTACGAAGGCTGGGATCTTAACGGTAAGCGTGTGTCACTTAGAAAACCAACGGTCATTATGACATCTAAACCGACGGCAACATTTTGGGATGAAGTCCAGGCGATTGCAGCTCATAAGTACTCTTTAGAACAGACACAAGTCGTAACCAATAGTGACGGAGGTAAAGGCTACACGGCAGAAAAATTTCAAGCAGCCTTCTCACAATCAACAAAAAAAGTATTAAATCAACTAGATGCCTTTCACATTACACAAGCACTTACCCGTGCATTTGGTGCGCAATCATCTGATTATAAGGTTAAGGTTCGTCAAGCGATTGAAGCTCATGATTTTGATGCATTTAAGCTTTGGATGGATACGTATGAAAGTACGTTATTAGATGACAAGAAGATTGATCAATTCATTAAGTTTAGAAAATATATTGAAAATAACTGGGATCGTATTTTTGATTGGCGAAATAAAGTAGATAAGACACCTGATGGTGCAAGAACCTTAGGAGCCATGGAGTCGAACCAGCGTCGTATATCCTTCAGAATGAAAAGACGTGGCATGCGTTGGGGTCAATCGGGTGGATTGGGTATGGTGAAAATTATTCAAGGACAAGCAAACGGAACACTTAGAGATGCTTATTTAAACAATCGAGGGCTAAGCGATCGAAAAAAACGGATGATTAAGCAGAGTATTCGTATGAGTTACTATTTATCACAACCTACCCGACCATCTATTGGTGTAAAGCAAGGCTCAGTTAGCTTATATGTGGCACATTCAACAGCTGTGGGTAACCTTTTAAAAAGTATGAGATAAAAAATAACCGTTTAGGTAGTGTGAGGTTATTGGTTTTTATAACGTCACACTACCTAAATGGTGAGCAAGCGAAGCGCGGTAGCTAATGGTGTACAATATTAGAGTGTCTAACTTACTGTTGTGAAAACAACATCGAGAAAGTATTGACACATACTATAACTGATTTCATTTCGCTAAACTGCTTTTTTATGGTAGACTAATAGATAGAGTGACGCGTGAGCGCTGTCATATTTGTTAGACAAGGGGAGTGAAGTATGAAACTGACTAAAAATGATCATCTCTTATATAATTTGACTGCTGAGGATTTAATGATTTCTTCTGAAAAAGTGGCACATGTTCAATTGAATAACCCATTAGAGCATGCTTTGTTAATATTAGTGAAGTCTGGATATTCAGCCGTGCCAGTCTTAGATTCAAAATATAGATTTAAAGGGATTATTGGAAAAAGTATTATATTAAATGAAATACTTGGCCTAGAACGGATTGAGATAGAAAACTTGTCTACAACTACAGTTGAAAATGCTATGCAAACAAATGTACCAAGCTTACATAAATCAGCAGACTTACTATCATGTCTAAAAGCCCTGATTGATCATGCGTTTATTTGTATCGTAGATGAGGATCAATATTTTGATGGTATTGTAACAAGAAGAGCAGTATTACAACAATTAAACAGGTTTCTTCACGTGAAGAAAGATGAACTAATTAAACTACAAGATCTAATCTGAATAAGAAATTGATATATATAAATGAATGATACCAAATTAAAGCAGGAGACAAGTTTTCCTGTTTTTTATTTTGAGTTGAATTTTTTTTAGCTTAAACATTATACGAGACTGATCAAAATAAACGTATCAGTCTCGTATTGTCGCCAATTAATTGTCTTTAATAATTCGTGTTGTTTGCTGTGGATAAGGATTTTTGATTTTATCCTTAGTTAATGCTAACTTGACAGCTTTTCTAATATCTCGCTCTGCACTCCATTGTTCCATATTCTTAGTTTGGCCGACAATTCTAATCGTTATATTTCTTTCGCCTAACTGATTAACGCCTAGCACATTTGGTCCTTCTACAAATCGTTGATCAGCTTGAAATTGTTTACACACGGTGTCTAGTATACTAAGTGTTTGATCAAGGTCAGATTCATAATTAATATGAATGTCTACTAGTGCACGCATTGTACCACGTGAGTGATTACTAACACTTTCTATATGGCGATTGGGAATAAAATTTAATGTCCCATCAAAACTTCGGAGTTTTGTCGTACGTAAGCCGATCTCTTCAACAATACCACTGTAGCCTGCAACTGTTATATATTCACCGACCTCAATTTGTCTTTCTAATAAAATAAAGAAACCAGTCACAACATCACTCACTAATCCTTGGGCACCGAATCCAATTGCTAAGCCAAGTACACCGGCGGATGCGATGAGTGGTCCGATTGGAACCTTGAAGATTGAGAACAACATTGAAATAAATAAAAATAATAATACATAAGAAAAAATATTTAGGATTAATTTTTCCAATGTTAGTAACCGTGATTTGGATAAATTATGTCTGTTTGTAGATTTGTGCAACAGTTTTGTAATCAGCTTATTTCCTAATGTTTTTGTCACAATATAGGATACGATTAGTATCAAAACGCGAAGTCCGGTGCTAATTATGACATCGAGCATTGAAGTAAAATTAAGAAACACAATAAACACTCCTTTCATATGTGAACAATAACGCATCTTAGCTCTGAATTCAATAAATTAGATGCCCGTTATTAAAAAATTAACAAGTTTAAAAAGTCTACTAAGATAAGTAATTAACGCTATTGGACATTTTATTAACTACAACTTCAGCCTTAAGACGGATTTTATAAAAATGTAACTTAAACTAAGCGAAATAGCTAGCAATTTATTTCGTAACTCGATATATTAATAGTTATGAAAAAGAGAAATTAGGGAGGGGAGCAAAATGGAAACTTTTAAAAAATTGAAGCAATACTATTGGCCATATAAAAAGTACTTTATTGCGTCAATATTTTTTGTGTTAATTGTTACTGGAATTACAGTAATTTATCCAATGGTTTTGCAATTAACAATTGATGAGGTCATTACAGCGGGGAATTATGATTTAATCCCAATCTTATCAATAGGATTTATAATACTAATGATTATTAAAGGTATTACGAACTTTGCGCAGCAATATTTAGGTGACTTATTTGGCATTAAATCTGTTTACTTATTGCGTGATAGCTTATACAAAAAGCTTCAACGCCTATCTTTCACTTATTATGATAATGCTCGTACAGGTGACACGATGTCACGACTGACAATGGATGTCGAAGGGTTTAAGTTTTTCTTAGCGGCAGGTCTTAAAGAACTTGTTCGCGTTGTATTCTTAATTGTAACAAGTTTATTTGTTATGTTTTATTACTCAATTCCACTTGCGCTATTAACAATGGCTGTAATGCCGTTTTTAATTGTTGTCGTAAAGAGATTTGATCAAAGAGTACACCCTGCATTCCGAAGTGTCCGTAAATCTTTAGGTAATTTGAACACACGGATTCAAGAAAACGTTAGTGGAATGAATACAGTTAAATCATTATCTAAAGAAGATTTTGAGATTAATCGCTTTACTGTCGATAATAAAAAATATCGAGAAGTGAACATTGAAACAGCAGGCATTTGGGCTAGATACTTCCCATTAATGGAGCTAATCGGAAATATTGCGATGGTATCGTTATTAATCTTTGGTGGATGGTTAGTAATTGAAGGAAAACTTCAATTAGGTGAACTAGTTGCATTCTTCAGTTTAGTTAGTTATATTATTGGGCCATTGATGTTTTTAGGTTTCATTGTAAACCAGTTTTCTCAAGCAAAAGCTTCTGGAGAACGATTGTTAGAGATTCTTGAACAAGAAGAAACAGTGACAGATCAAGAGGATACTGTTGAAGTTGATAAACTTGAAGGTCATGTAGAATTTAAGGATGTCACATTAAGATACTATGAAGATGATGACGAAGCACTTAAGAATCTTAACTTCGAGGTCCCTGCAGGGAAAATTGTTGGTTTGATCGGTGCGACTGGATCTGGGAAGACGAGTATTACACAATTGTTGGCAAGATTTTATCAGCCTTCAGAAGGTGTTGTTTATTTAGATGGAAGACCGACTACGGATTATCCATTATCATTTATCCGTAAGCAAATTGGGTACGTATTCCAAGAGGCTTTCCTATTCTCAACAACGATTAAAGATAATATTGCATTTGGTAATCCGCATGCAACGATGGAAGAAATTATTGAAGCAGCAAAACGAGCTCAAGCACACGATTTTATCATGGAAATGCCTAGAGGTTATGATACGATGCTTGGAGAGCGTGGTATGGGACTTTCAGGTGGTCAAAGACAACGGATTTCAATCGCCCGAGCGCTATTAATTGATCCTACTATCTTAGTCTTAGATGATGCAACGTCAGCTGTTGATATGGAAACAGAGCAACGTATTCAACTAGCTCTTAAAGAGGTCATGAACGATAGAACAACATTTATTATTGCACACCGTATATCTTCATTAAAGCATGCTGATGAAATTTTAGTCTTAGATGAAGGAAAGATTGTTGAAAGGGGAACACACGATCAATTAATTGAAAACGGTGGACCATATCAACGAATTTATGAAATCCAATATAAAGATAGAGAAGCAATCGCAGGTATTAATTAATTTAGAAAGGAGTGAGATGATTGAGTCAAAAAGAAGCACAAAAGAAAAAGAATGTCTATACAAATCGATTTTACTATCCTCAAGATGAGGTAATTGAGAAACCTTTTAACTGGAAACAGATGACCCGTCTGTTGAAATATATTAAACCTTATTCCAAAACACTTTTACCAGCAGCTTTTGGAGCGGTCTTCATTAATATGATCGTTCGATTACTTGTCCCAATCTTAATCGGACAATATGTTGTTGATCGTGCGATTATCAATTCAGATTATCGACTTTTAATTTATTTAATTGTTATTGTAGTTGGACTATACTTTATTAACTATTTAGCTAACCACTTTAGAATCAAAATTGTCAACGTTTTAGGTCAACGAACAATTCATGATTTAAGAAAACAATTATTTACGCATGTACAATACTTATCTCACGATTTCTTTGATAAACGTTCAGCGGGATCAATTCTCGTTCGTATTTTAAATGACGTAAACTCTTTACAAGAATTATTTACAAACGGGATTATTAATATTTTGATGGATGCATTCATGCTACTAGCCATTATCATTATCCTGTTTTCATTAAGTGCACAGTTAGCACTAGCTGTTTTAGTTATTTTACCAATCATGTTTTATATCTCTACCAAACTTCGACGAGACATAAGAAGAACATGGCAAAATGTTCGAAGTATTCGTTCTAGATTAAACTCTCACTTAAATGAAAGTTTACAGGGGATGAGAATTACACAATCATTTGCTCAAGAAGAAGAAAATGCTGCCTACTTTGATGGTGTAAACCAAGAAAACTTCGAACGTGAAAGAATTGCAATGAAGAAAAGTGCATACTTCGGTCCGTTTATTGAAATGAGTAATGCAGTTGGAACGGTGATTCTAATTGCTTATGGAGCGACATTAATTATTAATGGTTCAATGGGGATCGGTACATTTGTCTCATTTGCATTCTTCCTAGGAATGTTCTGGGAGCCTATTTCACGATTAGGTCAAATTTATAATCAATTGTTAGTGGCAATGGCTTCATCTGAACGGATTTTTGAATTTTTAGATGAACGTCCTACAGTTAAAGAAAGTGATAACCCAATTGTATTAGCGGACATTAAAGGTGATATACAATTCGATAAGGTTCAATTCTCTTATGATGATGAACGAATTGCTCTACATGATATTTCAATTGATGTTAAAGCAGGTCAAACTGTTGCACTTGTTGGACACACAGGCTCTGGTAAATCAACAATCGCTAACTTAATTAGCCGATTTTACGATCCAACTGATGGTGCAGTTTATGTTGACGGTCATAATTTAAGAGATGTTAGTCTAGCTAGTTTAAGAGAGCATATAAGTGTAGTATTACAAGATACATTTATTTTCTCAGGAACTATCATGGATAATATTCGATTTGGTCGTCCTGGTGCATCTGATGAGGAAGTTATTGAAGCCGCCAAGGTTGTTGGAGCTCATGATTTCATTGTGCGCTTAGCTAATAGCTATGATACTGAAGTAGAAGAGCGAGGAAGTATCCTATCTGCTGGAGAAAGACAATTGTTATCATTTGCTAGAGCACTCCTTGCAGATCCGAAAATCTTAATTTTAGACGAAGCAACTGCTAGCATTGATACAGAAACAGAAATGAAAATTCAAGCAGCGCTTAGAGAATTATTAAAGGGCAGAACATCAATCATGATTGCCCACCGTCTTTCAACAATTCGAGAAGCAGACAATATTATCGTATTAGAAAATGGTCGAATTCTTGAACAAGGTAACCATGAACAATTAGTGGAAAAACAAGGTGAGTATTATAAACTTGTTAAATCACAATTTGATATGTTTGAAGCATTATAATCGAACGGTTAAAGTGGTATCCCCGCTTTAACCGTTTTGTTTTTTTTATACTTGCTTATCGATAGGATTTTTGCGAAGATAAGAATAAATTGATCAACTATTGATGAGAGACTATATGAGGTGTATAGATTTGAAAAGAGAATTTGCAGTAATTGGGCTAGGTCGTTTCGGTGCAAGTGTATGTCAAGAATTAAGTGCAGAAGGCATGGATGTATTAGCAATCGATAAAATGGAAAGTAAAATTAATGATTTTCGTCATATTGCCTCACATGCGGTCATTGCTGATTCAACAGATGAGAAGGCATTAAAGGAACTTGGCATTAGCAATATCGATCATGTGATTGTCGCAATTGGTGATGATATACAGGCAAGTATTTTAACGACATTAATTTTAAAAGAGTTAGGGATTAAAAAGGTAACTGTCAAAGCACAAAGTAACCACCATGAGAAAGTTTTATTAAAGATAGGTGCTGATCATGTTATTCATCCCGAGCGAGACATGGGGAAAAAAATTGCTCATAGTCTGATATCGAATAATTTCCTTGATCATTTAGAATTATCAAATGAGCATAGTATTATTGAGATAAAAGCAAGCAAAAAAATGATTGGAAAGACGTTAGTTGAATTAAACATTCGTGCTCGTTATGGTTGTAACGTTGTCGCGATTAGATCAAAAGCGACAAATAAAATGAACATTTCTCCATTAGCAACTGACAAGATAGAGGCAGGGGATGTGTTAATCATTATTGGAGCTGACAAGGATATTTCAAAATTTGAAAAGCATTTAGTAATTGATGAATAAAAATAATTAAAAGCCGAGCAGTTGAGCTCGGCTTTTGTTTATACTTCCATAATAATTGGAAGAATCATTGGACGACGTTTTGTTTTTTCAAATAGGAATGGTGCAATGGTATCAGTAATTTCATTTTTAATTTCTGACCATTGTGTTGTCTTACGTTCCATGATTTTTTGAACATGTTTGCTAACTAACTTTTGTGCTTCGTTAATTAAATCCTCAGATTCGCGCATATAGACAAATCCTCTTGAGATTATATCTGGGCCTGCAGCAATTTTAAATTCTTTCATATTAATGCTGACGACGACGATAACAAGACCTTCCTCTGATAAGATACGGCGATCTCGTAAAACGATATTACCAATATCTCCAATACCACTACCGTCAACATATACAGTTCCATGAGGTATTTTCCCAGCAACTTCAGCATGATCTTTAGTTAAAGCAAGAACATCTCCATTATCCATAATAAAGTTATGCTCAGGCTTAACACCACATGCCATCGCTAATTTCGTGTGTTCTTTTAACATACGATATTCTCCGTGGATCGGTACGAAGAATTTTGGACGCAATAGGCGAAGCATTAACTTTTGCTCTTCTTGGCTACCATGTCCAGATGTATGGATATTGTTTAAAGGTCCATGAATGACATCTGCACCAGCACGTGATAAAGCATCGATAATTCGACTAACACTAACTGTGTTTCCAGGGATCGGTGATGAAGAAAAGACTACTGTGTCATCAGGGATAATTTGAATCTGACGGTGTGTACCATTGGCAATTCTAGATAAAGCCGCCATCGGTTCTCCCTGAGAGCCTGTACAAAGTATAGTCACTTCATTTGCTGGTAATCGATTAATTTCATGTCCTTCAATAAAGGTGTCATCTGGAGCGGTGATATAGCCTAATTCACGCCCAATTGCGATTGCACCTTCCATACTACGGCCAAACACAGCAACTTTACGATTATGCTTAACAGCACTTGCAACCATCTGTTGTAATCTGTGAATGTTTGAAGCAAAAGTTGCGAAAATTAAGCGACCGTCAACGCGATTGAAAATATCATCTATATTTTCACCTACTACACTTTCGGACATTGTAAAGCCAGGTACTTCACTATTTGTACTATCAGATAGTAAGCAAAGTACTCCTTCGTTTCCGATTTGTGCCATTTTGGCTAAATTAGCAGGTTCACCAACTGGAGTAAAGTCAAATTTAAAATCTCCAGTATGAACGATATTTCCTGGTGGTGTCTTAATTACTATACCGTAGGAATCTGGAATGCTATGAGTTGTTCTAAAAAATGTCACTGATGTCTTTCTAAATTTTATAATATCGTCTTCTTTATAGGTATGGAGTTTTGCATTTCGCAATAATCCATGCTCTTCTAATTTGTTTTTTATTAATCCGAGCGCTAATTTTCCAGCATAAATCGGGATATTAATTTCCCTCAACAAATAAGGGATGCCACCGATATGATCCTCGTGACCATGTGTAATAAATAAACCTTTAATCTTATCTTGATTTTGAACTAGATAAGTGTAATCAGGAATAACATAGTCAATACCTAATAGATCATCTTCAGGGAACTTAATTCCAGCGTCAATTAAAATAATTTCATCTTGAAATTGTACGCCGTAAGTATTCTTACCGATTTCCCCAAGACCGCCGATTGCGAATACTGCAGTTTGATCATTTTTAACAAATTTCATACTTACAGGTTCTCCACGACAAAGTCTTCAGATAATTTCTCATAGGCCAAGTGTGCTTCTGTTAGTGGTTGAATAAATTCAATATTAATTTCTCGGCCTTTTAGCGCTTCTCGTATTTCTCGTTCGTTATTTGCTTCTAAATACATTGTTCTTGTATTTTCTCTTACAGGAACTTCACTTTTATTATCTTGATAAAGTACTTTAAAAATCATTTAATCTCTCCTTAATTCCATTCTAGTGACATAGTATTGTCATTCCGTACGTCTGTCTATTGACTTTTATTTAATCGATCATATTTATGCGTTCGTAACCCGGTCTTGTTTTAGCCATTTTCTTAACTTTCGTTTTAGTTTCTCCTTTAGCCGTTTTAACATGATTATTCAGTTCCTTTCAAAAAAACTAAATATAATCCGATCCGATCCTGTTATATATAGTATAGTATGAAATGGTTACTTTGAAAACCTATATATCAAAAAAGCTAAGCAATCGATGTTTATCATATTTTTCACTTAATCAAAAAAAGATATACATGATTAGAGTTGATAACTAGTCAAGATCTACGACATCACATGGTTTTGCGTTATTAGGAATGCTAAAAGGTTCCTCTTTATTAATATGATCATAAAACATAATTCCGTTCAAATGATCAAATTCATGTTGAAAAACAACTGCTGCATAACCACGCAAGCGTAGTTTGACTTTTTCACCAGCTAAATTTGTTGCTGCTAACGTAATTCTTGCGTAACGATGTACATAGCCTGGAACTTCACGCTCAACTGACAGACAACCTTCCCCACTCGACAAGAATGTTTTTTCAACTGAATGACTAATTATTTTTGGATTAAAATAGCCGTCACTATATACCTTGCCGTCTAAATCTTCAAAATGAACTGCAAACATACGTTTAGAGAGGCCAAGTTGTGGTGCTGCTAAACCAACACCAGCTCTTAATTTATATTTTTCAGCTATTTCTTCATCTTGACTGTTTTTAAGGAATTGCAACATTTTTTTTAATAGTTCTGTATCCTCTTCAGTAGGGGGCAATTGTACTTCTTGAGCTACTTGTGTAAGAACAGGGTGCCCTTCAAGGACGATGTCTTTCATTGTAATCATTTTATTCACTCCTTAATCATTCCCTGTGATTAACTATAAATCATTGTCGATTTACTGTAGCCTAGTGTAACATAAATAAATAAAAAGAGCATAGTTTTAAAAACATGATTATTAATTAATGATTATACTTTAGCAAGCACTTTTAATTGTGTTATACTTAGTTAAAATATATTATTAACAATGAGCAAGAATGAATGGAGGCAACAAAGTGCGTTATAAATCTATAATTTTATTCCTTATTAGCACATTATTTCTAGTAGCATGTTCTGGAGAATCAGTTGAAGAACAAATGTATCAACATATGGAGGAATCTGTACGATTAGAAAGTGAATTTGTCGCACAACAAGAACCACTTAGTGAATTAGAGCGTAAAGAGCAGGAAATTTATCAGGAAATTAGTGAGCTAAGTTTGGAAGAGTTTGACCAAATCAAAGAATTAGCTGATTTAGCTATTGAGTCAATTGAACAAAGAAAAGAATTGATTGAAGCTGAATTATCTAGTATTGAAAATTCTAAAAAAGAATTTGATAAGATTAAACCATTAGTTGAAGGTTTAGATGATGAGGAGCTTAAAGCAGTTGCGGTTGAGTTATTAGATATGATGGAAGAAAGGTATCAAGCTTACTTGACATTACATGAAGCATATCAAACATCACTGGATTATGATACAGAGTTATACGAGCTACTTAAGAAAGAAGATTTAGAAGAACCTGAGTTTACAGAACAAATCGAAAAGGTAAATGGACAATATCAAGTGATAATTGATTCAAACGGAGCATTTAATGATGCGACGGAAACATTTAATAGTATGAAGAGAGAATTTTATAATTTAACCGACTTAAATATTACATATAACTAAACTTAATTAATGTAATTTTTATAACGAGTAAACAGCAGTATATTAAGAACTTAAAAATATGATCTGATTTTCAGGTCATATTTTTAATATAAAAAGCTTTTAATGCTATTATTGAAATAAAGAAAAATGTAAGCGCTTAGATTTTCGGTGTGTGAATTCACGATTGTAATAATACACAACTAGTTTTTATGGTACAGTTTATAAAAATCATTAAGACAGTTTCTGGTTTTGGACTTTCGATACCATTTAGTTTAAATATATTTAAACATATTTGAGCAAAGGTGTTGACCGTTTCGATTTAATGAGCTACACTATGGTTAGAAATTAATTGTACTACTCATTGCAAGTGGATTCAGTGTAACAGTTTTATTTGAACAATAAATAAGATTAAAACTTTTGCTGAAGGGTATTGTAATGGTAAGTACTTTTTCTCTCCATTAAATCTTTAAATGATTTAATTCAATAACATGAAAAAATAAAACTTTTGTAAACAAAGAAAGGGTAGGTGAGTCTTTTGAAACGTATTAATGATGCAATCGAAGAACAATTTCAAACGTTTCAAATTCTGGATGAAGATGGTAAGGTCGTTAATGAAGAAGCGATGCCAGAACTTTCAGACGATGAATTGAAGGAATTAATGACAAGAATGGTTTATACGAGAATTTTAGATCAACGATCAATTGCGTTAAACCGTCAAGGTCGCTTAGGTTTTTATGCTCCAACAGCTGGGCAAGAGGCTTCTCAATTAGGAACTCAATTTGCATTGGAGAAAGATGACTTTATTTTACCAGGATACCGTGATGTACCTCAGTTAATTTGGCACGGATTACCACTATATAAAGCGTTCTTATTCTCAAGAGGTCACTATGTAGGGAATCAAATGCCTGAAGGTGTTAATGCATTCAGTCCTCAGATTATTATCGGTGCACAGTATGTTCAAGCAGCAGGTGTTGCACTTGGAATGAAGAAACGTAATAAAAACGCAGTAGCAATTACTTATACTGGTGATGGTGGAACATCTCAAGGTGACTTCTATGAAGGTATTAACTTTGCTGGAGCGTATAAAGCACCTGCTATCTTTGTTGTACAGAATAACCTCTTTGCGATTTCAACACCAGTTGAAAAACAAACTGCTGCAAAAACATTAGCTCAAAAAGCTGTTGCTGCTGGAATTGAAGGTATTCAGGTTGATGGTATGGACGTCTTAGCTGTTTACGCGGCTACTAAAGAAGCTCGTGAACGTGCAGTAAGAGGCGAAGGACCAACATTAATCGAGACATTAACTTATCGTTACGGACCTCATACAATGGCTGGTGACGATCCTACACGTTATCGTACTAAAGATTTAGATGGCGAATGGGAGAAGAAAGATCCACTTGTTCGTTTCCGTAAATTCTTAGAAGCTAAAGGTCTTTGGTCAGAAGAAGAAGAGAATAAAGTAATCGAACAAGCAAAAGAAGACGTAAAAGCTGCGATTAAAGAAGCAGATAACGTACCAAAACAAAAAGTTACTGATTTAATTAGTAACATGTATGAAGAACTTCCATTTAACTTGAAAGAGCAGTATGAAGAATATAAAGCAAAGGAGTCGAAGTAAATCATGGCTCAAATGACAATGATTCAGGCTATTACTGATGCCTTACGTATTGAAATGAAAAAAGATGAGAATGTATTGATTTTCGGAGAAGACGTTGGTAAAAACGGCGGGGTTTTCCGAGCTACTGAAGGCTTACAAGCTGAGTTTGGTGAAGAACGAGTATTTGATACACCACTTGCAGAGTCAGGTATTGGAGGACTTGCAATTGGTTTAGCAACACAAGGATACCGTCCTGTTCCAGAAATCCAATTCTTCGGGTTCGTCTATGAAGTTATAGATTCAATCAGTGGTCAAATGGCACGTTATCGTTACCGTTCAGGAAATACTGTGAGTATGCCAATTACAATCCGTTCACCATTTGGTGGTGGAGTTGCTACTCCAGAATTACACGCGGATTCACTAGAAGGTTTAATGGCACAACAACCAGGATTAAAAGTTGTTATTCCATCAAACCCATATGATGCTAAAGGTTTATTAATTTCAGCAATCCGTGATAATGACCCTGTTATTTTCTTAGAGCATATGAAATTATATCGTTCATTTAGAGAAGAAGTTCCTGAAGGGGAATATACAATTGAACTAGGGAAAGCTAAAGTTAAGCGCGAAGGAACTGATATTACATTAATCGCATACGGAGCTATGGTTCAAGCTTCAATGAAAGCAGCTGAAGAATTAGAAAAAGAAGGAATTAGTGCAGAGGTTATTGACCTTCGTACAGTTGCTCCACTTGATATCGAAACAATTATTGAATCAGTTAAGAAAACAAATCGTGCAGTCGTTGTTCAAGAAGCACAAAGACAAGCGGGAATTGCTTCACAAGTTGTCGCCGAAATCCAAGAACGTGCAATATTACACTTAGAGGCACCAGTTTATCGCGTAGCTGCACCTGATACTGTTTTTGCATTTACACAAGCAGAACAAGTTTGGTTACCGAACCACAATGATATTGTTGAAAAAGTAAAAGCAGCAATTAACTACTAAGAAAGTAATGATTAGGAGGTAAGAGATAATGGCATTTGAATTTAAATTGCCCGACATTGGCGAAGGTATCCATGAAGGTGAAATCGTCAAGTGGTTTGTTAAAGAAGGCGAAGTAATCAATGAAGACGACGTATTATGTGAAATTCAAAACGATAAAGCAGTTGTAGAAATCCCATCTCCAGTAGAAGGTCCGGTATTGAAGATTCACTTTGAAGAGGGAGAAGTTGCAACTGTAGGTCAAACAATTATCACTATTGATGCAGAAGGTTATGAAGACGCAGGTGGTAGCGATACAGAAGAGCCGGAAGTAGAGAAATCTCAAGAAGCTGAATCTGCACCTGCAAAAGCTGAAGATAGTAAAGCACAAGAAAAAGCGACAGAAGTAGAGGATCCTACAAAACGTGTAATTGCAATGCCATCTGTACGCAAATTTGCTCGTGATAATAATGTAGATATTAGACAAGTAAAAGGTACAGGTAAGAATGGCCGTGTATTAAAAGCAGACATTGAAGCATTTATTAATGGAGATCAACCTGTAGCCGAAACAGCTCAAGCAGAAACAGTTGCTGAAGCAACTTCAGCACCAAAACAAGTTGTACCTACTGGTGCTTTACCAGAAACTAGAGAGAAGATGTCAACTGTTCGTAAAGCAATTGCTAAAGCAATGGTTAACTCTAAACATAAAGCACCTCATGTTGTATTACATGATGAGGTTGATGTAACTGAATTAGTTGCTCACCGTACTAAGTTTAAGACAATTGCACAGGAACAAGATGTGAAGTTAACATACTTACCTTATGTTGTTAAAGCACTTGTTTCAGCATTGAAGAAATATCCAATCTTAAACTCATATATTGATGACGAAACTGACGAAATCGTTACAAAGCATTACTATAATATTGGTATTGCTGCTGATACAGAGAGAGGCCTACTTGTTCCAGTTGTTAAGGATGCAGATCGTAAGTCGCTATTTGACATCTCAAGAGATATTAGCGAATTAGCTCAAAAAGCACATGACTTTAAGCTATCACCTGAGGAAATGTCAGGAGCTTCAAGTACAATTTCTAACATCGGATCAGCTGGTGGACAATGGTTTACACCGATTATCAATTATCCTGAAGCAGCTATTTTAGGAATTGGTCGAATTGCTGAAAAACCAATCGTTAGAAATGGTGAAATCGTGGCTGCGCCAGTATTAGCTATTTCACTTAGCTTTGATCATCGTATCGTTGATGGAGCGACTGCACAGCATGCTTTAAATCAAATTAAACGATTATTGAATGATCCACAATTAATTATGATGGAGGCGTAATCGATATGGTCGTAGGAGATTTTGCAATTGAATTAGATACATTAGTAGTTGGTGCGGGACCTGGTGGCTATGTAGCTGCCATCCGCGCTGCTCAAACTGGACAAAAAGTAACAATAGTAGATAAAGGGGCACTTGGTGGTGTGTGCTTAAACGTTGGCTGTATTCCGTCAAAAGCTTTAATCGAAGCTGGTACACGTTATAGCCAAGCGAAGAACTCTGAAGAAATGGGTATTATCACTAAAGAAGTATCAGTTGACTTTGAGAAAGTTCAAGAGTGGAAAGCTGGTATTGTTAACAAGTTAACTTCAGGTGTTGAAAGCTTATTAAAAGGTAATAAAGTTGATATTGTTAAAGGTGAAGCATATTTTGTAGATCGTAATACTGTTCGTATAATGGATGATAAATCTTCACAAACATACACATTCAAAAACTGTATAATCGCAACAGGATCTACACCAATTGAAATACCATCATTTAAATTCTCTGATCGAATCTTAGACTCAACAGGTGCTTTAGCACTTAAAGAGATTCCTAAGAAATTGGTTGTTATCGGTGGTGGATATATTGGTACTGAACTAGGTGCAGCTTATTCTGACTTCGGTACAGAAGTAACGATTTTAGAAGGCGCAAGTGAAATCTTAAGCGGTTTTGAAAAAGATATGACTGCAGTTTTAAAACGTAACTTGAAGAAGAAAAATGTTCAAATCATTACTAATGCTATGGCTAAGAGCTCTGAAGAAACAGATACAGGAGTTAAAGTCACATATGAAGCTAAAGGTAAGGAAGAGACAATTGAAACTGATTATGTTCTTGTAACTGTAGGCCGTTATCCAAATACGAGAGAGATTGGTCTAGAAGAAGTAGGGATTGAATTAGATGAACGTGGTCTAGTGAAGATAGATAAGCAATGCCGTACAAATATTGATAACATCTATGCGATCGGTGATATTGTTGCTGGTCCACCACTAGCTCATAAGGCATCTTATGAAGGGAAAATTGCTGCAGAAGCAATCGCTGGAGAAAAATCAGAAATTGATTACAATGGTATTCCAGCAGTTATGTTTGCTGCTCCTGAAATTGCTTCAGTCGGTTATACAGAAGCAGAAGCTAAAGAAGCAGGATTTGATGTTAAAGCATCTAAATTCCCATTTGCAGCTAATGGTCGTGCATTATCATTAGCTAATACTGATGGATTTGTTCGTCTAGTTACACGTAAAGAAGATGGACTGATCTTAGGTGGTCAAGTGGTAGGTGCGAACGCAAGTGATATTATTTCAGAAATTGGCTTAGCAGTTGAAACAGGTATGACAGCTGAGGACTTAGCATTAACAATCCATGCTCACCCAACTTTAGGTGAAGTGACAATGGAAGCAGCTGAAGTTGCAACTGGTCGTCCAATTCATATTATGTAATTTATCCCCAACACCAGTCGTTGATTTCGAACGACTGGTGTTTTTTTGTCTGTAAATCGTTTATAATAGTGAATATAATCGAAATGAAGAGGGTGTGCAGATAATGAAATATGGCAAAATGATGTTCATCGTTAGTCTTTTATTCATCCTATTATTGGTCGGATGCAATGAAGAACAAACGATAAAGGATGATGAAGTAATTGATGAACCTGAAGTTGAAGTAGAAACAGATGAATTAGACAACGAAGATTCAACTGATGACTTGGATGAATCAGAGGTTGATGATGTTACTCAGGATGATTCATTAGAGGATATTGAAGTTGAAGACTCTTTAGTTGAAGTGAAGTATCAAATTAATCAAGCTAATTGGGCTGTGGAGCCAATAACTGATGAAGCAGATAGTAAGATTGTCTTGCTTACTATTGATGATGCGCCTGACAAGTATGCATTAGAAATGGCTACAACCTTGAAGGAATTAGATGTTCCTGCAATCTTCTTTGTCAATGGTCACTTTATTCAAACAGAGGAAAAGCATGAAATTCTAAAAGAAATTCATCAAATGGGCTTTAGTATTGGTAACCATACATATACACATCCTAATCTTAGTGAAATCTCAGAAGAAGAGCAAAAACAAGAAATTATTGAACTGAATGATCTTATTGAAGAAATCATTGGTGAACGTCCGAAATTTTTCAGAGCACCATTTGGTGTGAATACTGATAATACGAAACAGGTTGTTGAACATGAAGGTATGGTATTAATGAACTGGACCTATGGTTATGATTGGGAATCTGCATACACGGAAGCAGATGCATTAGCAGATATTATGGTTAATACTGAGTATTTGCGTGACGGTGCTAACCTTTTAATGCACGATCGTGAGTGGACAAGCGGTGCATTAGCCGATATCGTAACTGGTTTAAGAGACAAGGGCTATGACTTTGTCGATCCTAACCAAATTCAACGACCTTCAAAATAGAGTGAAGGGTAGGGTGGTATTGTGAATTATCATTATCCAATCGATCCTAATTGGACCACAGAAGAGACGATTGCAGTCGTAGAATTTTTAGCATTAATTGAGCAAGCGTATAACGGCTCCGTTTCAAGGCAAGCATTATTAGATCAATATCGAAAATTCAAAGAAATTGTACCAAGTAAAAGTGAGGAAAAAACAATTGGTAACGCATTTGAAAAAGCCTCAGGCTACTCACTTTACCGTACAATTCAAAAGGCAAGAAATGAAGAAAAAAACAAACTAAGTATGAAATAGTTTTGAATAACGTTGTGACATATTGATATTCGAAAATGGAAAAAGAATTCAGTTAATACTGGATTCTTTTTGGTTCAATGTCAAATAGTGTTGGTAAATTTATAATTAGTCGAGAATAAATTTATATTAAGATAAAACTTGTTCACCTGCTGTTTTACACATCTAAATTAAATGGCTGCTATTTTAACTAAGCAGCTTCCTCTTGCTTTTGCTCCTCTATAAAAGTAAGGGATCTAACCCTTTATCTCGAAAAGATAACGTAGGGTGCATATTTCGCTAATATTTGCTAGACTAATATTAGCGAAAGGATGATTACTTTGGTATATTTTGAAAAAGATTCTGTTTATCAATCTGCACGCGAATGGGTATTAGCGGCAGGGGAAATCATACGTTCAACGATTGACGATCCAAGAGAGGTTGATACAAAGAAGAATGCAAATGACCTCGTTACAGAGATGGATCGTAAAGTTGAAGCATATTTTGCAGAAAAAATAAGAACCACGTATCCGGATCACTTGATTTTATCAGAGGAAGGTTTTGGCGATCAGGTTGATGATTTAAAGGGTACGGTCTGGATAATTGATCCGATTGACGGTACGATGAATTTCGTCCATCAAAAGCGAACATTCGCAATTTCTTTAGCGATATTTCACCAAGGAATTGGAGAAATAGGCTTTATTTATGATGTAATGGCAGATATCATCTATGAAGTAAAGAAAGGCGAAGGAGCATATAAAAACGGTCAAAAACTAGCTCCACTGACAGATAAGAAAAATTTATCTGAATCAATATTAATGCTGAATCATTTATGGTGTACACCTAATGATCAGGTTAATCATCAGAAGCTAGGTGAGTTAGTAAGAACAGTAAGAGGAGCAAGGTCTTACGGATCTGCTGCATTAGAATTTGCTTATTTATCTGAAGGAATTGTTGATGCCTATATTTCATTTCATCTGCAACCTTGGGATTATGCGGCAGGCGTTATTCTTTACGAAGAGGTTGGCGGACAAATCGTACAAGCTACTGGTGAACCGTTAACTTATCTAAAGCAAGAGCCGACAGTCGCTGGACATCCTAATATCGTTAATCAGATAATTGAAAATTATATTGAGTTAAAATAGAAAAGCCGATCCATTACTGAATGTATGGATCGACTTCTTTTTTTTCTTGATATAAACGAAACTTACCAGTAGCATGTCTTGCTCTCGTTTTAATTGCGATACGTTCATCGCAAGTTGGACATAAAAAGAGATGTTTTCGTCGATTGAGCATATGCTTGGCTAAAATTGAATTATTGTCAATATAATTTACTTTATCACAAAGTGGACATTTTACATCCATGTGGATCTCACCCCAATGGCAAAATTAAAACTTATTTATTTACTATAGTTTAACATATAACAACAAAAATTAATAATTGTATTATTTTGTTGACTGAGTCAAGTTTTTGTGGGAGATATTTTTGTTTTTTTATTTCTCTCTTTATTTGGTATAATTTCAACGCACCCTCAGTATCGCTTCATAAAATAAATTAGATAAAATCAAGTTATGTGATCAGC
>FZPS01000186.1_pt350 | contig 43000 bp, 62 predicted proteins | sample 1817821 | NCBI WGS metagenome assembly FZPS01 (sample SAMEA104158645, study PRJEB21678) | metagenome | place: Germany | collected 2015-04-21 | reverse complement strand
TGGGTTATAAGTTAATCCTCGATATGTTGAAGCTATATCGCTAAACTTACGCTGTTCCCAAGTTTAATTAAACTTGAAAAAAACACAAAACACTTTGTAAAAAATATTTTTAATATTTATATACAATTATTGCGTTTTAATAATAGTTTATTTAATTGTTGTATTGAGTTTTATTTCGTTTTATACAATCATAGAATTTTGATAAACATAACTTTCTTTATTTTTAGTTAATCTTTCATAGTTAATTGCTTGTTTAGGGCAATGATGAATATACCTTAAACAATAATCATATTTATTTAAAATTCACTTGGGCTTTTTATTTACAATTGCTATTGCATTAATAGGACAATTGTACACACATAAATTACATGAAATACAAATGTTGTTTATTACAAAATGCTTTGTAGTCTTTTTTATATCGTATATTTTATGAATTACAATTTCTACTAATCTAATATGCCAAAGACTTTTATAAATGTTGATAGTCCATTAAATATATTTTGAAGATGTTGCTTTGCTAATGAAAAAAATCAATTTGTTCTTCTTTACTTGGAACATTATGATACAAAATATAATTTGTAACCATAACAAGTTGATAAACTTCAGGTTTAGGAAGATTTATTTCTTTACATATTTTTTCTAAAAACATATTATCTGACCAAGATGACCTCTACAAGTTATTATTGCAACAAAACATTTTACATTATTAAACTTATTGTTTTTTAAAAAAATAATTACTTTATCAGACACACCCAAAAACAATTAAATATAATAGGAAATAACATTTCATTTTCTTTAAGATTAAATGTATTTATAGAATAGTAGCTTTTACCAATATCAAATAATTCATCACCATATATTTTACAGATAACTTTTGTTGCGAGATATTTAGAGTTTCCTTGTAGAGCTAAAATATATAGTCATTTTTTATATTCCTTTTCGTCTAAATAATACAATGTGTGCTAATATATACTGCTATAAAATTCATTTAATTAATGTAAATTAACATATCAATTTAGTTTTATATAAGAAAATAGATAATAAAATCATGTAAATAAATGAAATTATTATAAAAAAACTTCAAAAAATATAAATATTTAAAAAAAACATATATTTTTTTCACCTTTTACTTGCATAAACATCAGATTTATTATAGAATACTTAGGCACTCGCAAAGATGTGGGAGGTTGCCGGCACACTGACATACGTTGTTAGTAGAGTATAAACCGGGGAATTTCCACGGAGCGATTCTATCACTTAGATAGAAGTGAAAATAAGGAGGAAAATTTCATGGCAAAAGCAAAAAACTCAGTAAGAATTCGTTTGAAAGCTTACGAACACCGCTCAATAGATGCGGCTTGCGAAAAGATTGTTAGAACAGCTAATGATCATGGCGCAAAAAAAGTTGTTGGTCCAGTACCGTTACCAACAGAAAAAGAAATTATTACGGTATTACGTGCAGTACATAAATATAAGGATGCACGTGAACAATTCGAACAAAGAACACACAAACGCTTAATTGAAATTATTGGGCCAAGTCCTGAAACAATGGATGCTCTTACTAGATTAGATTTAGCAAGTGGTGTAGAAATCGAAATTAAGTTATAAGAAAGGAACAGAAAACATTATGAAAGGAATATTGGGACGCAAACTTGGAATGACACAAGTATTTAGCGAAGAAGGTGTATTAATTCCAGTAACTGTAATTGAAGCAACACCAAACGTAGTTATGCAAAAGAAAACTATGGAAAATGATGGTTACAATGCAATTCAGTTAGGATTTGAAGATGTTAAAGAAAACCGTGCTAATAAGGCTGAAAAAGGTCATGCGTCAAAAGCTAATACAACTCCTAAGAAATTCATTCGCGAATTTAAAGGAATGGATGAACTAGAAGTTGGACAAGAAGTTAAAGTCGATATCTTTTCCGCTGGTGATATGGTAGATGTTACAGGCGTGAGTAAAGGTAAAGGCTACATGGGAACTATTTATAGAAACAATGCTGCTAGAGGTCCACGCTCACATGGTTCTGGACATCATAGACACATAGGTTCTCTTGCATCTGCAGGAAGAATTGCAGTAATCAGAAAAGGTGCTGCAATGGCAGGACACGAAGGAGTATTAACAACAACAAACCAAAACCTTCAAGTAATTAAGGTTGATGTTGAACAAAACTATATTTTGGTAAAAGGAAATGTTCCTGGACCAAAAAGAGGATTAGTAGTTGTTAAAGAAACTGTGAAAAGTGTAAAAAACAAAAAAGCAGTTGATTTATTAAGCTATGATAAAGCGGAAGAGGAGGCTGAATAATTATGACTAAGATTAATGTATATAGCCTTGATGCTAAAGTAGTTAAAGAAATTGAATTAAATGATGCTGTATTTAATATAGAACCAAATAAACAAGCGATATTTGATGCAATACTGTTGCAACAAGCAAGTTTACGTCAAGGTACACACAGCACAAAAGTACAATCTGAAGTTTCAGGTGGTGGAAGAAAACCATTTAGACAAAAAGGAACAGGTAGAGCAAGACAAGGTTCAACAAGAGCTGCTGGAATGAGAAAAGGTGGTATCGCATTTGGACCTAAACCTAGAAAATACGGATTCAAAATGAACCGTAAAGTTAGAAAGTTGGCTTTAAGATCAATTCTAAGTCAAAAAGTTGCTGAAGATTCATTTACAGTAATTGAATCAATTAAATTTGATGAAATTAAAACAAAAGAATTTAAGGCAATGATGGATAAATTTAATTTTGATAGAAAAACATTATTTGTTGCAGACATTAGTGAAGATTTCGATAATGCATATCTATCAATGAGAAATATCCCAAATGCTATGTTATTAACAGTTGAATCATTAAATGTTTATGATGTAGCAAATGCAGATCGCTTAGTAATTACTGAGGCTGCAGCGGTTAAAGCTGGGGAGGTATTTGCATAAAATGAGTAACGCTAGAGATATAATTATTAGTCCTATCATTACTGAAAAAACAATGAAACTGACACAAGAAAACAACACTTATACATTTAAGGTTGATAAAAAAGCAAATAAGATTGCTATTAAACAAGCAATTGAAGAAATATTCAATGTAAATGTAGTTTCAGTTCATACAGTAAATGTTAGTGGAAAATTAAAAAGAGTTGGCCGTTATATTGGAAGAACAAGTTCATATAAAAAGGCTATTGTAAAATTGGCAGAAGGCCAAGACATCGATTTATTCAATTATTAATCGATAAAACTATCGGAGGAAGATCGCTATCTCCGGATAAATGCGAAAGGAAGATAAGAAATGGGTATTAAAAAGTATAAACCGACGACCCCAGGACGTAGAGGAATGACTACTCTTGCAAATACAGAGATTACATGTACTACTCCAGAGAAGTCATTACTAGTACCTTTAAATAAAAAAGGTGGACGTAACAATACAGGTCGTATAACAACACGCCATCAAGGTGGTGGACATAAACAAAAATATCGTTTAATTGACTTTAAACGTAATAAGGATAATATTCCTGCAAAAGTTGCAACAATCGAATATGATCCTAATAGATCAGCAAATATTACATTATTGCATTATGCTGATGGAGAAAAAAGATACATTATAGCTCCAGAAGGACTAACAGTTGGAACAGAAATCATTTCAGGAGAAGCATGTGACATTAAAGTTGGAAATGCTATGGAAATGAGAAATATTCCAGAAGGTACAACAGTACATAACATCGAACTTGTTCCTGGTAAGGGAGGCCAAATTGCTAGAAGTGCTGGATGTTCTGCACAAATTCTTGCATTTGAAGGTAAGCATGTAACTGTTAGATTATCTTCAGGAGAAGTAAGAAAGTTCTTAAGTAATTGTAGAGCTACAATTGGTTCAGTAGGAAATTCTGATTATAGCTTAGTTAACTTAGGTAAAGCTGGACGTTCAAGATGGTTAGGAATTAGACCTACTGTAAGAGGTTCTGTTATGAACCCAGTAGATCACCCTCACGGTGGTGGTGAAGGACGTACACCAATTGGTAGAAAATCACCAATGACACCTTGGGGTAAAAAAGCTATGGGTGTTAAAACTCGTAAGACTAAGAAAAAGAGTGACGAACTAATCGTTCGTAGACGTAAGGGTAAATAGGGAAGGAGAGTAAAAATGACAAGAAGTTTAAAAAAGGGTCCATTCTGTGATGATCACTTAATGAAAAAAGTGAAAGAATTAAACAAGTCTGGTAAAAAAGAAGTTATTAAGACTTGGTCACGTCGTTCTACTATTTTCCCAAACTTTGTTGAACACACGTTTGCGGTTCATAATGGTAAAGAACACGTTCCAGTTTATGTAACTGAAGATATGGTTGGACATAAATTAGGCGAATTTGTAATGACAAGAAGAAGCGGTGGCCACGGTGATGGCAAAAATGACCGTAGATAATAGGAGGAGAAAATAATGGAAGTTAAAGCAACAGCTAAAACAGTACGTATTGCTCCTCGTAAAGTAAGATTGGTGTTAGATCTTGTAAGAGGAAAAGATGTTGAGGAAGCATTAAATATCTTAAAATTCACACCTAATCATGCTGCTGTACAAGTGAGCAAGGTAGTAAAATCAGCAATGGCAAATGCTACTAACAATCATGATTTAGATGAAAATAAACTATATATTAAATCATGTTATGCAAACGAGGGTCTAACTTTAAAAAGATATAGAGCTCGTGCAAAAGGAAGTGCTTCACAAATATTAAAAAGAACAAGCCACATTACAGTTGTGGTAGAAGAAAGATAGGAGGAATTCAATATGGGTCAAAAAGTAAGTCCAATAGGATTACGCGTTGGTATAATACGTGATTGGGATTCAAGATGGTATGCTGATGATAACTATGGCGAATTCCTAAATGAAGATATCAAAGTTCGTGAATATCTAGAAAAAACTCTTGTAGATGCTTATATTTCTAGAATTGAAATTGAAAGAAAATCTAAGAATGATATTCATGTAATGATTAGATGCGCTAGACCTGGTGTTGCACTAGGTAAAACAGCAAAAGGTTTAAACATGATTGATGAAGTTAAAAAAGGTTTAAACAAAGTTACAAAAGGTAAAACTTTAAAGATTGATATTATTGAAGTTGCTAACCCTGATTTAGATGCAAGACTAGTTGCTAGAAAAATTGCAGAAGGATTAGAAGCTCGTCAATCATTTAGAATTACACAAAAAAGAGCAATACAACAAACAATGAGATCAGGTGCTAAAGGAATTAAAACATCTGTATCTGGTCGTTTAGGTGGAGCTGATATGGCTAGAAGTGAAGGATATTCAGAAGGAATTGTTCCATTACATTCACTTAGAGCTGATATCGATTATGCTTGGGAAGAAGCAGATACTACTTATGGAAAATTAGGTGTTAAGGTTTGGATTTGTAGAGGTGAAGTATTACCTGGACAAATGGTAAAAGAACCAGAAGCAGCTAAGGCTCCTAGAGGAAGACGCTTCAAAAATGATAGAAGAAGAAACACTAGAAGAACAAGCGCTCCAAAAACGACTTCAGCAAGCACTGAAGGAGGTAATTAATTATGTTAATGCCTAAAAGAACTAAATATAGAAGACCGCATAGACTTAGCTATGAAGGTAAGTCTACATCGGGAAGAACAGTACATTTTGGTGAATATGGATTAGTTGCAGAAGAAGGTGCATATATCTCTAACCGCCAAATTGAAGCGGCGAGAATCGCATGTACTCGTTATATGAATCGTGAGGGTCAAGTTTGGATTAAAATATTCCCTCATCATGCAGTTACTAAAAAACCATTAGAAGTTCGTATGGGATCTGGTAAAGGATCACCAGAAGGATGGGTTGCTGTAGTAAAGGCAGGAAGAGTTTTGTTAGAAGTAGGCGGAGTAAGTGAAGAAGTAGCAAGAGAAGCATTAAGACTTGCGGCTCACAAATTCCCTGTTAAAACAAGATTTGTAAAAAAAGGTAAGGAGGCTAAGAAATAGTTATGATGAATATAAAAGAAATTAGATCAAAAAGTAACGAAGAACTAAATAAAGAAGTTATTTCATTAAAAGAAGAACTATTTAATCTACGCTTCCAACAAGCTACTGGTCAATTAGAAAACCCTTCAAGAATTAAACAAGTTAGAAAGACTATAGCTAGAATCAAAACAATTATTACTGAACGCGTTAGCGAAACACAACAATAGGAGGAAAAAGTGATGGAAAGAGCAAAACGTAAAGTATTACGCGGTACTGTTGTATCAGATAAAATGGATAAAACAGTTACAGTTGAAATCACAATAAAAAAGAGACACCCATTGTATTCAAAACGCGTAAAGTATACTAAAAAATATAAAGCACATGATGAATTAAACGAAGCTAAGATCGGAGATACAGTACTTATTATGGAAACTCGTCCATTAAGTGCTACAAAAAGATTCCGTCTAGTTAGGATTATTGAAAAAGCAGTAATTCTTTAAGCATTAGGGAGGATAAAAGAGATGATTCAACAAGAAACAAGAATAAGAGTCGCTGATAATACTGGTGCTAGAGAACTGCTAGTTATTAGGGTTCTAGGTGGAAGTGGAAGAAAATACGCAAACATAGGTGATGTTGTTGTATGTTCTGTAAAAGAAGCTACACCTGGTGGCACCGTAAAAAAAGGTGAAGTTATTAAGGCTGTTATTGTAAGAAGTAAATATGGTCTAAGAAGAGCTAATGGATCATACATCAAGTTTGATGATAATGCAGGCGTTATCCTTAAAGATGATATGACTCCAAGAGGGACACGTATCTTTGGACCTGTTGCAAGAGAGCTAAGAGAAAAGAATTTTATGAAAATCGTGTCATTGGCACCGGAAGTATTGTAAAGGAGATCGATGAATATGAAAATTAAAGTAGGCGATAAAGTCAAAGTAATCACCGGTCACTATAAAGGTACAATCGGTGAGGTTAAAGCAGTTAATGCTAAAACAAACAAAATTATTGTAGAAGGTGTAAACCTTGTTAAAAAGTCATTAAAACCTAGTCAAATGAATCCAGATGGTGGAATTGTAGAATTTGAAAAAGGTATTGATGCTTCAAACGTTTTAGTTTATGACACTAAAGCAAAAGTTGCTGGTAGAGTTGGTTATTCAACAGATAAAAAAGGCAACAAAATAAGAATTAATAAAAAAAGTGGAAACGAAATCAAAGGAGGGAAATAACATATGAATAGATTAAAAGAAAAATATACTACAACTGTTATTCCTGCTTTGATTGAAAAATTTGATTATTCTTCAGTAATGGAATGTCCAAGACTGGAAAAAGTTGTAATTAATATGGGAGTTGGAGATGCAATTTCAAATCCTAAATTATTAGAAAATGCAGTTGCAGAATTAGAAGTAATTTCTGGACAAAAACCAGTTATTACTAAAGCTAAGAAATCAATCGCAAACTTCAAACTACGTGATGGTATGGCAATTGGTTGTAAAGTAACATTACGTGGTGAAAGAATGTATGAATTCTTAGACAAATTGTTCAATATTGCACTTCCAAGAGTTAGAGACTTTAGAGGAGTTAGTAAAACAGCATTTGATGGTAGAGGAAACTATACATTAGGTGTTAAAGAACAACTAATTTTCCCTGAAGTTGACTTTGATAAAGTAAATAAAATTCGTGGAATGGATATTGTTATTGTAACTAGTGCGAAAACTAATGATGAAGCAAGAGCATTACTAGGTGAACTAGGTATGCCGTTTGCTAAATAGGAGGACTAAGTATGGCTAAGAAATCATTAAGAGTAAAACAACAACGTCCTCAAAAGTTCAGTACTAGAAATTACACTAGATGTGAACGTTGTGGGCGTCCACACTCAGTATTGAGAAAATACAAATTATGCAGAATTTGCTTTAGAGAATTGGCATATAAAGGCCAAATCCCTGGAGTGAAGAAGGCTAGCTGGTAAGGAGGTTTATGAAATGAATATGACTGATCCAATTGCGGATATGCTTACTAGAATTAGAAATGGTGTTCAAGCTCATCAAGAGACTGTAGATATTCCTGCTTCTAAAACAAAATTAGAAATTGCAAGAATTCTAAAGGAAGAGGGCTATATCATTAATTATTCTGTGTCAGGTGAAAAAGCCGCAGATAAAAAGATTACAGTTACACTTAAATATGGTCCAAATGATGAAAAAATCATCAGTGGTATTAAGAGAATTTCTAAACCGGGCTTACGAGTGTATACAAAACATGATGCATTACCAAGAGTATTAAATGGTTTAGGCATCGCAATCATATCAACTTCGGCTGGTATGATGACTGATAAAGAAGCAAGAGCTAAACATACAGGTGGCGAAGTTGTCGCTTATGTATGGTAAGAAAGGAAAAATATAATGTCACGTATCGGAAATAAGGCGATTACCATTCCTGAAGGTGTTGAAGTAAAGATATCTGAGGGTAATGAGGTGACGGTAAAAGGACCTAAGGGGACTTTAACTCGTCAGTTCAGTCCTCTGATGGAAATTAAAATTGAAGATGGTACTTTAACAGTGGTTCGTCCAAATGATGAAAAACACACTAAGCAACTTCATGGAACAACTAGATCATTAATTTACAATATGATTGAAGGTTGTGAAAAAGAATTTGTTAAAGAACTAGAAATAATTGGTATAGGATTTAGAGCAAATGTTGCAGGAAATAATTTAAACTTAAATATTGGTTATTCACACAGTATTGTGGTACCAATTACTGAAGGTTTAACTGTTACTTGTCCAAATCCAACATCAATTACAGTTAGTGGTATTGACAAACAATTAGTTGGTGAATTTGCTGCTAATGTTAGAAATCATAGAAAACCAGAACCTTATAAAGGAAAAGGTATCAGATATAAAGGTGAACAAGTACGCCGTAAAGAAGGAAAATCGGCAGTTAAGGGTTAGGAAAGGAGAACAACTATGCTTAAGAAAACTAATAAAAATGCTGAAAGACAACGTCGTCATGCGCGTGTTAGAAAAAAAGTCAGTGGTACTCCAGAGTGTCCTAGACTTAACGTATTTCGTTCAAACAGCCATATACATGCTCAAGTAATTGACGATGTTAATGGAAATACATTAGTTTCATGTTCTAGTGTTGATTTAAAACTAGACCATGGAGGAAATATAGAAGCTGCTAAGAAGGTTGGTACAGAAATTGCTAACCGTTGTATTGCAAAAAACATAGAAAAAGTAAGATTCGACCGTGGTGGATATGTATACCATGGTAGAGTAAAAGCTTTAGCGGAAGCAGCACGCGAAGCTGGATTGAAATTTTAAGGAAGGAGAACGAAATGGAACGTAGACCAAGAAGAAGACCACGTGTAGAAAAAGAATTTGAAGAACGTGTTGTCGAAATAAATAGAGTTAGTAAAACCGTTAAAGGTGGACGCCGTATACGTTTTTCTGCCTTAGTTGTTGTAGGAGATCGTAAAGGTCGTGTAGGCTACGGTTTAGGTAAAGCTAACGAAGTACCTGATGCAATTAAAAAAGGTATTGAAGAAGCAAAGAAAAACGTTGTAAGACTTAATTTAGTTAATCAAGGAAAAACTATTCCTCATGAAGTAACTGGTGTTTATGGAGCAGGAGAAGTATTCTTAAAACCTGCTAGTGAAGGTACTGGAGTTATTGCAGGTGGTGCAATAAGAGCCGTATTAGAACTTGCAGGAATTACAGATATCCTTACAAAATGTATTGGATCAAGAACTCCAATAAACATGGTTCATGCGACTATGAACGGATTACAAAGTTTAAAAACAGTAAATAGCGTAGCTAAATTGCGTGAAAAGAAAGTTCACGAAATTAGATAAGGAGGTAGCCTAATGAAATTACATGAAATGAAATACCTAGATGGCGCACGTAAAACTAGAAAACGTGTTGGCCGTGGTCATGGATCTGGATTAGGTAAAACATCTGGTAAAGGTCATAAAGGACAAAACTCACGCTCAGGTGGTGGAGTTGCTTTAGGATTCGAAGGTGGACAAACTCCTTTATTTAAAAGAATCCCAAAGCGTGGATTTACTAACTATACTCGTAAAGAGTATGCGATTGTAAATGTAAAAAACTTAAATGTATTTGAAGACGATGTAGTTGTAGATTTTGAAGCATTAAAATCTGTTGGTCTTTTGAAAAAAGGACTTGACGGTGTTAAAATTTTGGGGCAAGGAGAACTTAGCAAAAAACTTACTGTTAGAGCTAATAAATTCTCAAAATCAGCAATAACTGCAATTGAAAAAGCAGGCGGAAAAGTAGAGGTTATCTAGTATGTTGCAAACTTATGTCAGCATGTTTAAAAATAAAGAAATAAGAAAAAAGATTCTCTTTACGCTGGCAATGTTGTTTGTATATCGTCTTGGATCAGCGATTCCAGTCCCAGGAGTCGATTCCAATAAACTTGCGGCTAGTATTGCGGATAATTCAATTATGAATGTTATGAACTTACTAGGTGGGGGAGCTCTTGAAAGATTATCAATCTTTGCATTAGGAGTTGGTCCTTACATTACAGGTTCAATTATTATTCAATTATTAAGTATGGATGTTATTCCGTATTTAACTGAATTATCTAAGTCTGGTCAAACTGGACGTCTTAAGATAGATAAGATTACAAGATATCTTGGGGCAGTACTTGCGTTTGTTCAAGCAACAACAATAGTATATAGTTTTGATGTTAGTTATGGCATCTTAACTAAAAGTGCTATTTCAACATATTTATATACAGCAGTTGTAATTACTGCGGGTACAATGTTCTTATTGTGGATTGGTGATAGAATTTCATCATTTGGTATAGGAAATGGTATTTCAATTATTATCTTTGCGGGTATCGTTTCTAACTTGCCAGCACAATTTAGACAAACATATTCAGTATTGGTTGATACATCTAACCAAACAGCAATGTTCAACGGTATTATTCAATTTGTATTGTTTTTAATTATGTATGTAGTAATTATTGTGTTTGTAGTTATTATGCAAACTGCAACACGAAAAATTCCTATCCAATATACTTCTAGTTCATTGGGTAGAGGTAAAAGAGATATTACTTTTTTACCATTAAAAATTAATTCAGCATCAGTAATTCCTGTAATTTTTTCACAGTCAATTATGATGGCTCCTCAAATAGTATTAAGCTTTGTGGATTATGATAAATATCAAAAATTATCTAATTTCTTAAGTTTAAGTAAACCTATTGGATTGAGTATTTATGCTGTATTAATAGTCCTATTTACCTTTTTCTATACTAACTTACAGGTTGATCCTGATAAAGTGGCTGAAAATTTAGGTAAATCAGGAGCATACATCCCAGGGATTAGACCTGGCAATGAAACAAAGGAATATGTTAAGAAAGTACTTAATAGAATTACAGTACTTGGAGCACTAAGTTTATTACTAGTAGCACTCCTTCCTTATGTACTTCCTATGTTTACCAACCTTCCTTCATCAATTTCCATTGGTGGCACTGGTATTATCATCGTAGTCGGTGTTGCTATGGAGACTACTAGCCAACTTAAAGGTCAGTTGACTCAAAAGCAATATCACGGCTTCCTAAAATAGGAGGGATTGTATGAATATATTGATTATGGGACCAGCTGGTAGCGGTAAGGGAACAGCGGCTAAAAAGATCGTTGAAGAATTCTTAGTTGCCCATATTTCAACTGGTGACATGCTTAGAGAAAATGTTAAAGAAAACACTGATCTAGGCCAACAAGCAAAAGACTATATGGAAGCAGGAAGACTTGTACCTGATGATTTGATTAATGCTATGGTTAAAGAAAGATTGTTAAGAGATGATGTTAAAGAAGGGTATTTAATGGATGGATTTCCTAGAACTCTTGTTCAAGCAAAAGCTTTTGATGAAATTACTAAATCCATAGAAAAACCAGTTGAAGTTGTTATTAACCTTAAGGTTGATGTAGATACTTTAGCTGGAAGAATTACAGGTAGAAGAATATGTAAAAATTGTGGTGCAATCTATCACATTAAGAATGCACCAAGTAAAGTAGAAGGTATTTGTGATGTTTGTGGTAATCCAACAATACAAAGACCTGATGATACTTTAGAACAACTACAAGTAAGATTATCAGAACATGCAAAAAATACTGAACCAGTTCTTGATTACTATCGTGAAAAAGGATTGGTAAAAGACATTGAAGCTGCAAAATCTGCAGATGAAGTTTGGTTAGATATTAAACAGGCAATTGATACGGTTAAATAAATCGTATGGGAGTATCAAGATGGAATTTCCATCTTGATACTAATTGCTGGATTATTAATAAGGAGGTAATACATGGCGAAACAAGATGTTATTGAAATAGAAGGTATCGTTGAAGAAACACTACCTAATGCAAAATTTAGGGTGAAACTCGCTAATGATCACGTAATTCTTGCACACGTGGCTGGTAAAATCCGTATGAATTACATTCGCATTTTACCGGGAGACAGAGTTACTGTAGAGATTTCTCCTTACGATTTATCACGTGGGCGTATAACTTATAGACATAAATAGTGTGGGAGGTAAAACACATGAAAGTTAGACCATCAGTTAAACCTATCTGTGACAAATGCCGTATTATTAAAAGACATGGCAGAGTCATGGTTATTTGTGAAAATCCAAAACACAAACAAAGACAAGGGTAATAGGAGGAAATTATAAGATATGGCTCGTATAGCTGGAGTTGATATTCCAAGAAATAAAAGAGTGGTTGTTTCACTTACTTATATCTATGGAATTGGAATGACAACATCGAAGAAAATTCTTGCGGCTTGCAAGATTGATGAAAATATTCGTGTTAAAGATTTAACTGACGAACAAGAAACAGCGATTCGTCAAGAAGTTGATAAAATTAAGGTTGAAGGTGACCTTCGTAGAGAAAACACTTTAAATGTTAAGCGTTTGATGGAAATTGGTTGCTATAGAGGTATCCGTCATCGTAGAGGCTTACCAGTTCGTGGTCAACGTACAAAAACTAATGCACGTACACGTAAGGGACCACGTCGTACTGTAGCTAATAAGAAGAAATAAGCGATAGGAGGAAATTATGGCAAAGGCAAGAAGAACTTCTCGTAGAAGAAAAATAAAGAAGAATATAGCCAAAGGTTGTGCTCATATTCATTCAACATTTAATAATACTATCGTAACAATCTCAGATGAAGCTGGTAATGTTGTTGCGTGGTCAAGTGCTGGAGCACTTGGATATAAAGGTTCAAGAAAATCAACACCATTTGCGGCTCAAATGGCTGCAGAAGCTGCAGCAAAAGCAGCTATTGAACATGGTATGAAATCAGTAGAAGTTAGTGTTAAAGGACCTGGACCTGGACGTGAGTCTGCGGTTAGATCATTACAAACTGCAGGTTTAAATATAACAGTAATTAATGATGTTACACCTATTCCACATAATGGATGCCGTCCACCAAAGCGTCCACGTGGATAATTAAATAAGGAGGGATTAGTTACATGGAAAAGTTTGAACGCGCCAATTTTGAAGTCCAAGAATATGTTGAATCAGATAACTATGGTAAGTTTGTTATTGAACCTTTAGAAAGAGGTTTTGGTACAACTTTAGGTAATGCATTAAGACGTGTATTACTATCATCTTTACCTGGTGCAGCTGTATATTCAATTAAGATAGATGGAGTTTATCATGAATTTACAACTATTCCTGGCGTGAAAGAGGATGTAACCATGATCATCCTTAATATCAAGGATCTGGTTATGAAGATTGACGATGAAGAGGTTTATAATCTTCGCATTTCTGCAAAGGGTCCAACAGTAGTAACTGCTGGGGATATTATTTGTCCTGCAGGAGTTGAAATTTTAAATAAAGATTTAGTTATAGCTAATCTTGAAACAGGAGCTACTCTTGAAATGGATATGAAGGCTAAAAATGGCCGTGGATATGTGAGTGCTGATGATAACAAGATGTTAAATCAATCTAGTTCTCAAGGAATTGGTACTATTTATACAGATTCAATTTATACCCCAACTGAAAGAGTTGGATATCATGTAGATCCTACTCGTGTTGGTCAAGATGCAAATTATGATAAATTGACTATGGAGATTTCAACAAATGGTTCGATTACTCCTCAAAAGTCATTAGCTTTAGCTTCTAAAATCTTGATTGATCATTTAGAATTATTAACATCTGTCCATGAATCAGTTATGGAGATGGAATCATCTATTAAGGAAAATAAAAACGAAGTTGTAACTAAGACTCAATTAATGATGATTGAAGATTTAGATTTATCAGTTCGTTCTTATAATTGCTTAAAGAGAGCTGGTATTCAAACTGTTGAAGAATTAACTCAAAAGACAGAAGAAGAAATGATGAGAGTTAGAAATCTTGGTAAGAAATCACTTAAAGAAGTTAAGGATAAGATTTATGAACTTGGACTTAGTTTCAAGACATTTGAGTAGGAGGAAAGTATATGTGGAATCGTAAATTTGGTCGCACATCTGATCATCGTAAAGCTATGTTAAGAAATTTAGCTACTTCGGTTATAATACATGGAAAAGTTGAAACAACTGAAATGAAAGCTAAAGATATGCGTAGCGTAGTTGATAAATTAATCACTCTAGCAAAACGTGGTGATCTTCATGCAAGAAGACAAGCTGCTAGTTATGTTAGAGACGTTGTTGCAAATAAAGAAACTGGACAAACAGCTTTACAAATACTGTTTGATGAATTAGGACCAAAGTATAAAGACCGTAATGGTGGATATACAAGAATTGTAAAAACTGGTGTACGTCGTGGAGATGGAGCACCAATGGCTTATATTGAATTAGTATAAAAAATAAAACCATTAAATCACAAATAAGTGAAATAATGGTTTTTTTATCATATAATAGTTAATTATGAGTAAGATAAGTGTATTTAAAGAAGGAATGAAAGATGGTATACCTATTGGTTTAGGATATTTTGCGGTTGCATTTTCTTTAGGAATAGCAGCTAGAAATGCTGGATTAACAGCTTTTCAAGCCACTATATCTAGTATGTTATGTAATGCTTCTGCTGGTCAATATGCAGGCTATACATTAATTAGTGCAGGCGGTACTTATTTAGAAATGGCTTTAGTTACAGCAATCGCAAATGCTAGATATTTATTAATGAGTTTTGCATTAAGTCAAAGATTAAATCCAAAAACATCTTTAGTTCATAGATTATTATTAGGATTTTCAAGTATTACAGATGAATTATTTGGAATAGCAATTTTAAGACAGGGCTATTTAAATCCATATTATTCATATGGGGCTTTTAGTGTTGCAAGTCCTGGATGGGCTTTAGGAACTATGTTAGGAGTTATTGCGGGTAATATATTACCAGATAGAGTTGTAAGTGCACTTAGTGTTGCTTTATATGGAATGTTTTTAGCTGTTATTATTCCAGCAAGTAAAACAAATAAAATAATAAGATTAGTTGTTATAGTTAGTTTTATACTAAGTTTTTTATCGAACTATATATCTTTATTTAATTTTATGAATAGTGGTACAAAAACAATAGTACTTACAATTGTATTATCACTATTAGCTGCAATTATTTTTCCAGTAGAAAATGGTGATAATTATGAATAATGCATATGTATATATTTTTATTATGTTTATTGTGACTTATATTATTAGAGTTTTACCTTTAACAATAATGAGAAAGAAAATAAAAAACAAGATTATACAATCTTTCTTATATTATGTACCATATGTAACTTTATCTATAATGACCTTTCCTACAATGATGTATGCAACAAATAGTCTTGTTGCTGGAGTTTCTGCATTTGTATTAGGTTTGTTTATAGCTTGGTTTGATGGTAGCTTATTTAAAGTTGCAATATCTTGTTCTATTGTTGTATTTATAATTGAATTATTTATTTAATTTACTTCATCTTTTGTAGGTGTTATTACACCACGAATTTGACGAAGCCTAGCGGCTGTTTTCTTTTCATCGTTAAACATAATTATTGCAAATAATGAATCTATTATTGCTAATTGTGCAATTCTGCTTGCTAAAGATTCAGAGCGATATCCTGTTTCTTCTGATACTGATACAAAAACAAGGTCTGCAATTTTTGCAAGGTCACTTAATGGATAACTAGTAAGAACTATTAACTTAGCACCTTTATTTTTAATTATTTCTGCTAAGTTTTTTGTTTCTTTTGTTAAACCAGTATGAGTAATAATAAAAGCACAATCATCTTTTGTTAATAAGGATGCATTCATAAGTTGAATATGATAGTCTATTGAAAAATTACATGGAATAGGAGATCTTAAAAATTTATGATATGCATCATAGCAAACAACATTAGATCCTCCAACACCAAAAAATGATAACTTACTAGATTTAAGGATAATATTAGTAGCTTTTTCTAGTTTTTCTAATTCTAATAAAGAAAATGTATTTTGTAATGATGTTATTGTTGATTCAAAAACTTTTTGAGCCATTACTAATGGACTATCTTCTTTTTTGATTTTTTCATGTACAGATATTTCTGGATCAAATTCTTCAGTTAATAAATCATTACGAAAATCACGAAAACCTTTATATCCTAATTTTTTTGTAAATTGAAATACTGTAGAGTCAGCAAACCCCAATGTAGAAGAAATTTGATTAATAGTCATTCTAGATACAGTTTTAGGGTTTTTTAAAATATAATCAGCGATAATACTTTCTTTTTTGCTAAGATCTCTATAGATAGATTTAATTTTAATTTTAATTGATTGTCTATTCATTGTCTTTTAATGTTAATATAAAAATAGAAAGCCCTTTCTTTAATATATTAATAATATCACAAAATTTATTTTCGTAAAATAAATTATTTTAAAAAAACATATCGAAAAAAATTTTATTTTTTTTAACCATTGACAAAATGTTTTTTTGTTATTATAATTTTAATGTACACTATTGGAAGTGCTTACACAAGTATGGGCAGGAATTTAAGATAAAATAAATTTAATCTTAATTTCTAAAAAACTACTATTATTCTAAAAAAATATTAGGAGATTTAATTATTACTTCTAATACAACAACTTATAACATGTAAGAACAGCTGATGTATTAATATAAATAACATTAATCAATGATGTTAATTATTTTGATGAATCAGCTTATCGTGTTAAGGACTAAAACACTTCAGTTGTTAATAATTGTTTGTTAACAGTCATTAATAGCTATAAATTGCTTATGTCTAGATAATGATAAAATCAATTAAAAATTGGCTGAATTGTTTGATTCAACAGGATATTTATCAAATATTAAAACCAACATGCAAAGATTTATAAGAAAATAGGGGTGATGAATATGCTTAAAGACTTAAAAGTCAAAGTTGGTCCTCAATTCTATCGTTATCATGAAGGTGCTATCGATTTTATTCCAGAAGTATTAAAAGAGCATAAAGCTAAAAACATTCTAGTTGTTCACGGAACAATTTCATGGGAAAAAGCAAAACCTAAAATGAAATTTCTAGAAAGCCTAGAACAAAATGTTTACTATCATCAGTATACAGGGGAGTGCAGTTATTATGGAACTGACTTAATAGCAGACATTGTTAAAGAAAAAGACATTGACTTCATTATTGGAGTTGGTGGAGGAAAACTTACCGATTTAGTTGGATATGCAGGAAGTGTGACTAATGTTAAATATGGTGTAGTTCCTACTTTAGCAAGTAACTGTGCGCCTTGGACACCATTGTCTGTAATGTATAAGGAAAGCGGAGAGTCAGAAGGGAAAACAGAGCATTATATGCGTCAAGCAGTTTTCTTTATAACTGATCCATACTTGGTTATTGATTCTCCAGTAAGATATTTTGTGGCAGGTTTGGCTGATACTATTGCAAAATGGTATGAATCAGAGTCAATTTTAGCTCAAGATCATCTAAAAGATGTTCCATTCTTACAATTAGCAGGATTTACCGCAAAACTTTGTAATGATGCAATTGTAAGAGATTCAGCTAAAGCAATAAAAGATATGGAAAATCAAGTGGTTTCTGAAGAATTTGTTAATTTATCAGAAATTGTAATTGCTATTGCTGGATTATGTGGTGGTTTAGGTGATAAGTATGCTAGAAACGCAGCAGCTCATGCAATGCATGATGCAATTGCAAAATACATTCCGGAAAGCCATGAGTTCCTTCATGGAGAAAAAGTGGCATATGGAATTTTCTATCAACTAGCTTTAGAAAACAAATGGTCTTCAATTGATTCGTTGATGTCTTTCTATAATGAATTAAAATTACCAAAATCATTAGCTTGTATGAATTTAAATCCTAGTGAAGAAGTAATAGATAAAATTGTAGAATTCATTAATTCTAAAGACAAAGTTCATTTAATTCCAATCGAAATTACACCAGATTCTTTGAAAAAAGCAATATACGACTTAGAAAAATATATAGAAAAAAATGAGGAGAAAAAATAATGGAAACTATAGGAACATTAAGTGTTACACAAAGTTTATTAATCGCAATCTGGGTTGCGTGCGTTATGTCAAGATGGCTTGGCGGGGGTGCAACTTTAACGCTTAGATTCTCTCCATTAATGACAGGACTTGTAGTAGGTGTTGTTATGGGGAATGTATCTCAAGCTATGATTGTTACAGCGGCATTACAATTAATCTACATGGGTGTTTTCTCACCAGGTGGATCAATGCCTTCAGAACCAGCAATTGCTGCAGCTATTGCAGTACCAGTAGCATTGCTTGGTAATTTAGATCCAGAATTAGCAATTCCAGTTGCTGTTCCAGTAGGAATGTTAGGAAGCTACTTATATCAATTCCGTTTCTTCCTAAATACATTTATTGGAAAATATACTGACAAAGCAGTAGAAGAAATGAATGATGCAGGAATCAGACATTCAATTATTACACTTCCTACACTTGCATCGTTTGCACTGTTTGTACCATTAGTATTTGTTGCATTATACTTTGGTGCTCCAAGAATTGCTGAATTTATTACTGCATTAGAAGGTACACCAGTTATTCACATTCTTGATGTATTAGGTGGTGGATTAGCTGCAATCGGTATTGCAACTACAGTTTATGTAATAGGTAGAAAAGATTACTTAGTATTCTTCTTCTTAGCTTATTTTATGAGTGTTTCATTTAAACCGTTAGGTATCGGAATGGTTACTTATGCTATCTTCGGTACAATTATAGCAGTAGTTTATACTATGGCTGCTACAAAAGGCGGAAATGCTTCTGCGGATAGTGGAGTCGCAGCTAGTGACGATGATTATGATGATGGGTTTTAATGAAAGGGAGAGGAGAATATAGAAATGAGTAAAAATGTAAATAGAGCAGTAGCTGCTCCTGAAGAAATAACAGTTCAAGACGTTACTAAAGCGTACTTAAGATGGCACTTTGCAAATGAAATTCCACATTCATTTGATAGATATCTTGCATGTTCATTACTATATGCATTAATGCCAGTTTTAAAGAAACTATATAAAGATAAAGATGCATTACAAGCGGCTTATCAAAGACAACTACTATTCTTCAACACTCAATTAACTTGGGGTGGAGGAGTTATCACAGGTTTAATGTCTTCTATGGAAGCAGAACGTGCTAGAGAAGAATATGAAGGTGTTGAAATCGCTATGACTGACGATTTAATGTACAACACAAAAGCTGGTTTAATGGGTGCTTTAGCAGGTATTGGTGATGCTATTGACTCAGGTACAGTACAATATATCTTTATAGCAATCGCAGTTCCTTGGGCAGAACAAGGTAACCCATTGGGTGCTTTATTCCCATTCATTTGTTTTGCAACTTACCAAGTAGCTGTTGGATTATTCTTTGCACGTCAATCATTTGCAATGGGACGTAGTGCTACTAGTTTAATGGGTAGTTCTGGTGTTCAAACAGCAATTGATACATTATCAGTTCTAGGGTTATTCATGATGGGTATCCTAGCTGGTCAATATGTTAAGGTGTCTTCTTCATTGGCATTTGAAATTTCTGGAAAACCATTTGTTATGCAAGAAATTTTAGATAAGATTATTCCTGGTATATTACCATTAACAGTAGTTATGGGTGTATACATGTTCTACAATAAGAAAGGTCTTAACGTTACAAAAGCATTATTATGGCTAACACTAGTTTTAACTGTATTAGCAGGAATTGGTATCCTATAATAATAATTAAAGAAAGGAGAGCTGTTTAATGGGTGCTGTTGTATTAGCAAGAGTTGATGAACGTCTAATTCACGGACAAGTTATGATTACTTTGTCTCAAAAGGCTGGAGTAAACTCAATATTTGTAGTTGATGATGTTGTTGCAAACGACAAATTTATGAGGGATCTGTATAGAAGTGCAGGTGCTCGTACTGGTCAAAAAACAATTATTATTACTGCAGATAAAGCAAAACATTATTGGGATGAATTTGAATTTAAAGACTATAATTGTATTCTACTTAGTAAAACAGTTAAAGGAATTTATGATTTAGTTGTTCACGGAATCCCAATGAAAGAATTAAATATTGGTGGTGTTTCACAAAAAGATCCAGATAAAGATTTATTAGTTACAAAATCTGTATACATGAATAAAGAAGATGTGGATCGTTTAGTTGAACTAAGAGAAAAGTATGGGGTGGAAGATATTTATTTCCAAGCAACTCCATCTGCACCAAGAACTGAATTAAATGAAGTTGTAAGTAAATTTTAAGAAGTAAATTTAAATTATGCTTTAGGGAAGAATTGTTTCTTCCCTATCTAGCTTTAGGGGGTTGTATGGAAGATTTATTTAAAGATTGGCTATTTAGATATTCTATTATGTTTCGTTTCAGATATACTGATAAGCAAAAAAAGAAATTCTTAAATGCTTTTGTGCATGATATATCTTTAATACGTGATGATATTAAAGTTATAGAATATAAGACAAATAAAAAATATAATTCACGTAATATTTATGTAGGGAATATTAAAAGTGCTGATTATATAATATGTGCTTATTATGATACGCCTCCAGCTCATTTTGGTGATTATATTTTATTTAATCGAGAAAAACAAGGTAAACAAACAATGAAAGCGGTCCTTTTTGCCTCGATTATTTGGATATTATTAGGTATATTAGTAACATTTGTGTATATAAATAGCTTTTTATCAAAAATTGAATTAATATCTTTTACAAATTTATTTGTTGTTATATTTTATTTGATTTATTTTCTTGTATTAGCTAGATTATCAAAAGGTTATTTTAATTTTAATAACTTAATTAGAAATACATCATCAATATTATTAATGTTAAAATTGATTAAAGAAAATAAAAGTAATAGGGTAGCTTATGCATTTTATGATGAAGGAAGTTATGGAGAAAAAGGATTTGAAGTAATAAAAAGAGCGACTAAAAAGAATGCAAAATTTATATTCTTAGATTGTATTGGCGCTGATGCATCATTAAATGTTGTAGGAAATTTATTTAAAAATAAAATAAAAGGCGTAATGTATTATCCATCAAAAGATGAACATAATTACATATTTTGTGGAGAAAGAAATGAAGAATTTTATTTAGATAAAGAGAAATTAAATGAAAAAGAGATTAATTATACACAATTTAATAAAACAATTGAAATATTAAAAGAAATTATGTAAGGAGGAATAAAATGTTAGGAATCGTTATAGCTACACACGGAAAATTTAGTTCTGGATTAAAAGATGCTGCTGAAGTAATCATGGGAAATACAGAAAATATGGTTGCTGTAAGCTTACATGCAGGTGATCCAATTGAAGAATTAGGTGCAAACATTAAACAAGCAATTTTAGATGTAAATAAAGGACAAGGAGTTGTTGTTCTTGTTGACCTTGTAAGTGCTAGTCCATATAACCAATCAGTATTAGCAATTAGTCAATTAGAACCTGAACTTCAAGAAAATGTTTATATCGTTGGTGGTGTTAGTTTACCAGTTTTACTAGAAACAATTAATGCTCAACTATTAAATACTCCAATAGCAGAAGCTGTTGAAGCAATTAAAGAGCAAGGTAGAACTTGTGTAGATACATGGCATATCTCTGATGCTGGCGACGATGATGACGATGATTTCTAGGAGGAAATAAATTATGAAATGGGGCTTTAGATGGTATGGTGCAAAAGATACCATTCCTTTACATCATTTTCGCCATGTTCCAGGATGCGATGGTGTTGTTGGAACATTATTAGGTAAACTTCCAGGAGAAGTTTGGCCTATTGAAGAAATTCAAGCTTTTAAAGAATCAATTGAAAAAGAAAGATTAGAACTTCTTGCAATCGAAAGTGTTGCAGTTTGTGATGCTATTAAAGCAGGTACAGAAGAACGTAATCATTATATTGATAACTATATTCAAACTATTCGTAATATAGGCGCATGTGGAATTAAGCTTGTAGTTTATAGTTTTAAACCTATTTTTGGATGGGCAAAAACTCATTTAAAATATGAAAATCCAGATGGAACTTATTCATTAGTTTTTGATCAATCAGTTGTTGATAATATGCAAGCTAGTGAAATGTTTCAATTAATTAAGAGCCAATCTGGTGGGTTTAATTTATCTGGTTGGGAAGAAGAAAGATTTAAAGAATTTAATAATTTAATGAAAATGTATGAAGGAATGACTAGAGAAGATTTATTTAATAACTTAGCTTATTTCTTAAAAAGAGTTATTCCTGTTTGTGAAGAAGTTGATGTTAAATTAGGTATTCACCCAGATGATCCACCTTGGGAAATTTTTGGATTACCAAGAATTACAAAGAATCTAGAAGATTATAAGAGAATTATGGAAATTGTAGATTCTCCTTATAATGGAATTACATTATGTACTGGTTCTGTAGGAGCTAATCCTGATTGTGATGTTGCACAAATGATTCGTGAATTAGGTGATAGAATTCATTTTGTTCACTTAAGAAATGTTGAATTCTTAGGTAAAGATAAATTTAGAGAATGTGCACATTTAAGTCTTGATGGATCATTAGATATGTATGAATTAATGAAAGCTTTAGTTGATATTGGATTTGATGGGGTTATTCGTCCAGACCATGGTAGAGCTATTTGGGATGAAGTAGCAATGCCTGGATATGGTTTATATGATAGAGCTTTAGGATTTACATACCTACAAGGTTTACATGAAGCTATTACAAAATGTAAAAAAGAAAAAGAATAAAAAAATAAGTATAAGCTGAAAATGTTAGCTTATACTTTTTTTATGTTTTAATTTTATTTTGTTTATATGTATAATTACATGTATGAAGAAATTAGTACTTATTTTATTTGTTTTAATATTAATTATGGGATGTAAAGATAAATATATAGAAGGACCTATGGTTTATCCTAGTGATATTGAAGTAAATGAAAAGATATATGCTGATGAATATGAAGAATTTATAGATAGATATCTAGATAGTTTTATTAATGATGGAACTAGTCTTCTTCCTCATTATAATGGTAAGGATATTACTTGGGTTGTTGAAAGTGGTAATGCAAAAATAGAAAATAATATTATATATAAGAATGAAGTTTCTAATGAATATGAAAATATATCTTTAAGAGCTTATTTAAATGATACTAGTTATGTATTTGATGATATAGAATTAATTGATCCTTATGTTGGTTATTTAATTACTTATTTTGTAGGTGATGGTCTTAAAAATGAAAAGTTATTCTATGCTTGGAGTTATGATGGATTTTTATGGTATGACATTAATTTTCAAAAACCTGTTTTAAGTGCAAGTATTGGAACAAGAAGGTTAAGAGATCCTAGTTTTATTAGAAAGAAAAATGGAGAGTTTACTTTAGTTGCTACTGAAGGATTTGATAATCCTGATATATTTGCATTTGATACATTTAATTTTAAAGATTTTGAAAATGAAAGATTAATTAAATTGAATACAAGTAAAGATGGTTCTATGAGTGAAACTCAAGCATGGGCTCCTGAAGGATTTTATGATAGAAGATTTAATAAATATGTTATTGTTTGGAGTAGTCCAAATGATCAAAATATGTTTTATAGCTATAGTAATGATTTAAATGATATTAGTTATCCTAGTGTATTAGTTGATGTAGGATTTCCTGTAATTGATGGTACTATTTTAAAAGTAGGGGCTGAGTATTCTATTGTTTTAAAAGATGAAAGAAAACCAATGGAAAAGTATTCTCAACTATTTATTGGATATAGTGATACAGATTATAGAAACTTTGAACATTTTAATTTGGATTTCTTTAGTGGACACCAAAGTGAAGGACCATTTATTATAAAAAGTGGTTATGAATATATTGTTTATTATGATGATTATACAAGAAATAAATTTAAGGCTTATAAAACATTAGCTATTAATACTAATGAATTTATTGAAGTTAAAGATGAAGATATTATTAGTTCAATAGAAAGTATAAAACATGGTAGTGCAATACCATTAACATGGAAAGAATATGAAAGGTTAAAAGAACATTATGATACAGGCGAAAATTAAAAAAATATTAATATTACTTATATTATTGTTGTTATTTGGATGTAGTAATGATGGTACTGCAAAATTTAACGAAGTTTTAGATAATATGGATGGAATCAATAACTATAGTACTACTAGTGTTACAAGTAATAAATATGTTGTTGAAGTTGATGGTGTTAAAGAAGAAATTGATTCTGAGGTTAATGAAGTTTATAAGACAGATGGAAATATTGCTTATTCTAATATAAAAACAACTTCTTCTTTGGGTGATGATGTAGTAGAAGAACATTATTATAAAGATGGACTTTATTATATTGATAATGAATATGGTAAATACATTGTTGAAGGAAGTGAAATTAATAAGCTTATAAGTATCAACTCTTCAATAATTAAAGATGGAGTTGAAAAAGTAACTATGAAAAAAAGTGGTGATTATTATATTTTAGATATAATTTATTCACAGGAAAAACAAGAAGAATTATATAGTATTTATGCAATGGAGTTTGGACTAGCAATAGATGATATTAAATATAAGCCATATGTTTTTAAATTAAAGGTTAATGATAAGGTTGTTGAAGAAGAGACTATTATTGAATATTCATATAAGGGTAAAACATCTATAAATGTTTATAGTAAAACAGTTACTACGTTTACTAGTTATGGAAATGAAAGTTTAAAATTACCTAATGTGGATGAATATAAATTAATTAGTGGTGAAATAAAAGAAGAATTACCATTAAAAGAAAAATTAGTTAATGAGTTAAGTTATATTCAAAAAGGTAATAAATATGAATTAATATTTAATGAAAATGAAACATATATATTTGATTTTGATTTAAATAATTTTACTTATAAGATAGGTAGTGAATCTTATACTTATAATTGGGTAAATGAACTTGGTACATATGGTAAATGTACATTTGATTTTAAAAAGGATTCTAGTTTTGGAATATGTAGTGAAGATGATTTAGAAAACATTAAAATTACAAAAGGTTACTTAGAAGTAGAATTAATACAAATTGATGAAACAATAGAATCATTGTTGAAAGTGGGAGAATAAAATGAGAGCGATTATTTCAGTAGTAGGAAAAGATAGACCAGGAATTATGGCACTTGTTTCAACTGAGTGTGCAAAAAGAAATGTGAATATAGTTGATATTTCACAGACTGTTTTACAAGAATTATTTACTATGATTATGATTACTGAACTAGATAAAAATGGTGATGAATTTAAAGAGTTTGTGGATTATATGAAAGTTATGGGTGAAAAAGAAGGTTTATCAATAAATGTGATGCATGAAGACATTTTTAATGCGATGCATAAGATATAGGTGATTACATGATTAATAAAAACGATATTTTAGAAACAATAAAAATGATTGAGGAACAAAACCTTGATATTAGAACTATTACAATGGGAATTTCTTTATTAGATTGTGCTGATACAGATATTGATAAAGCATGTGATAAAGTTTATGAAAAGATTGTTAGATATGCAAGAGATTTAGTTAAGGTTGGTAATGATATATCTAAGGAATATGGAATTCCTATTATAAATAAAAGAATTTCTGTAACACCTATTAGCTTATTACAAAGTGTTAGTGGTGGAGATTGTGTTAAGTATGCTGTTGCACTTGATAAGGCTGCTAAGAAGGTCGGTGTGGACTTTATTGGTGGATATAGTGCATTAGTTCAAAAAGGTATTACAAAGGGCGAGAAAGAGCTTATAGAGTCGATTCCTAAGGCGTTAAGTGTTACAGACATTGTTTGTAGTAGTGTTAACATTGGTTCTACTAAAGCAGGCATTAATATGGATGCGGTTAAAAAGATGGGAGAAGTTATTGTAGAAACTGCCAATCTTACAAAAGATAGAGCATGTATTGGTGCTACAAAATTAGTAGTGTTTTGTAATGCGGTAGAAGATAATCCTTTTATGGCAGGAGCATTTCATGGAATAAGTGAGCCAGAAGTTGTATTAAATGTTGGTGTTAGTGGTCCTAATGTTGTAAGAAATGCGATTAAAGATGCTGGTAAAGATAAGAGTATGAATGAGCTTGCGGAGATTATTAAAAAGACTGCATTTAAGATTACAAGAATGGGACAGTTAGTTGGAAGTATAGCTAGTGAAAGATTGAATGTTCCTTTTGGAATAGTAGATTTATCTTTAGCGCCTACTCCTGCAGTAGGTGATTCAGTAGCTTATATTCTTGAAGAGATGGGTTTAGAAAAATGTGGAGGACCTGGTAGTACAGCATGTCTTGCAATGCTTAATGATGCAGTTAAAAAAGGTGGAGTTATGGCTAGCTCTTCTGTTGGTGGGCTTAGTGGTGCTTTTATTCCTGTATCAGAAGATGCAGGTATGATTGAGGCAGTTAATGCAGGTTCATTAAATTTAGAAAAGCTTGAAGCAATGACGGCTGTTTGTTCAGTTGGTCTAGATATGATTGTTGTACCTGGTGATACAAGTAGTGAAACTATTTCTGGAATTATTGCGGATGAAGCCGCTATAGGTATGGTTAATAATAAAACAACTGCAGTTAGGATAATTCCTGCAATAGATCAAAAAGGAGATGTGTTGGAGTTTGGAGGATTACTTGGAACTGGACCTATTATGAATGTTTCTAAGTTTTCTTGTAGTGATATGATTAATAGGGGTGGGAAAATTCCTGCACCAATGCAAAGTTTGAAAAATTAATGATTGAAATGATTAAAAAATTTGCGAAAGAAAATGATGTACCTATTATGATGGATGAAGGTATTTCTTTTCTTGTGGATTTTATTAAAGAAAATAATGTTAAAAATATTTTAGAAATAGGTAGTGGTATTGGTTTTTCTTCTATTATGATGGCTAATGTTAGTGATGATATTTTTATTGATACTGTTGAATTAGATAAAGAAAGATATCTACTAGCATTAGATAATATTAATAAATTTAATTTAGATAAGAGAATAAATATTTATAATTTAGATGCACTAAAGTTTAATAGTGATAAAAAATATGATCTTGTGTTTATAGATGGGCCTAAGGCTCAATATAAAAAACATTTTGAAATGTTTTTTAATAATGTAGATAAAGGTTATTTTGTGTTTGATAATATTAATTTTCATGGGATGGTTGATAATCCAAATCTAACAAATAATAGAAATACTAGAGCATTAGTAAGAAAAATCAAAAAATTTAGAGATGAAATGTTAGATAGTGATTATAATGTAAAATATTATAAAGATATTGGTGATGGAATAATAATCATAAAAAAAGAATAGTGATTTCACTATTCAAAGGCGATTAATTTAATATCTTTTACTTGTTTTAAAACATTAAGTTCCTTAATCAATTCACTCATCTTTATATTTATATCTGTAATGTCTATTGATATTATTACATTTGCGATTTCATGTACAGGTAAAGATTGGGATATTGTAAGGATACTTATTTCATTTTTCTTAATAACATTTAGTACACTTGATAAACTTCCTGAATGATGAACTAAATCTATGCTTAAAATTGCTTTTCTAGTAATTTTGCTTTCTTCAGGTAAAAACACATAATCCTTATATTTGTAATAAGTGCTCCTAGATATGCCTACAGCTTTTACAGCTTCAGTAATATTTGGGTACTTTTTTTCTTTCATTGCTTGATTAACTTCAATTACCTTAATAAAGTAATCAGGCAATACTTTTTTATGTACTATCAAATAATCTTTAGACATCTATAACTCCTCCACTTCAACTAAAGAATTATGAATTTTACAATCTATTAATTCCCAATTGTTTTTACATTTAGAAGTATCTATTTTTTTAGAAAAGTTATCATCATTAGATATTGTTAAACAAGTAGAACCTGATCCACTTATCATAAATGTATATGCACCTTTATTAAGACATTCTTTCTTTAATAAATCAAAATCAGGAATTAATGTTTTTCTATAAGGTTCATGTATTTTATCATTGTTTGATATTTTCAATATTTTATCGTCACCATCATTTAATGATAAACATAGACTGATAATATTAGATAAGTTAGAAACAGTATCTTCTCTTGAATAAGAAGAGGGTAATACTGACCTAGCTTGATTAGTTGAAACTTCAAAATCAGGAATTAAAACAGTAAATTTATATTTCTTATGAACATCTATTTTTTTAGTATAAGGAATATTATTATGCATAAAACTAGAAGTGAAGCCTCCAAATAAAGCAGGAGCTATATTGTCAGGATGTCCTTCAATAGAAGTACATATTTGAAATATTTCTTGTGTTGAAAGTTTATTATTATTTAAATAGTTGGCAGCTGTTGCACCAGCCACTATTAAAGAAGCACTAGAACCTAAACCTCTAGCTATAGGTATATTTGTTTCTATTTTTAAGTGAATATTTTTAAAGGTGTTTAGTTTTTCATTTACCTTATCAAAAGCAACCATAAATAGGTTATCTCTGTTTTGATATTTTTTATCTACACCTTCTATTATTAATGAATCACTTTCTTTTACATAGAAAACATTATAAATGTTTAACGCAATACCTAAAGTATCAAAACCTACTCCAAGGTTTGCGCTAGTTGCAGGAACTTTAATCTTAATCATTTAATTCTTTTATCCTTTCAATTACATAATCTCTTCCTTCATCAATGTTGATAGTTTTATTGTGTAATATTTCTAATTTGTTTATATTTTTTAAATTTAAAGGTATTTCTTCTTTTGATATTTTAGATAGTTCATTCATTGCGACTATTTCACTTTTTACAAATGTTTTAGTTATAGAACTAAATACACTGTTAGAAAATTTAAAAGGTGATGCTGTAGCAAGAATAATATTTTTATGTTTATCAATGTATTTATGACTAGCATGATATGCAATAGCAGTATGAGGATCGATTAATCTATTGTTTTCATGGAATGCTTGATGCATTGCTTTTATACATTCTTCTTCATTTACATAAATACCAACAAATGATTCTTGTAGTTTAGCTAATGTTTCTTTATCTATTTCATATTTACCTTTTGTTTTTAAATCGTCCATATATTGTTTGATTTTTTTATCATCAAAGTCACTTAACATAAATAGTAATCTTTCTAAATTACTTGATATTAATATATCCATTGATGGAGACATTGTAGTATAAAATTGTCTATTTATATCGTAAACACCTGTATTAATAAAATCGACTAATACATTATTTTTATTAGATGCACATATTAATTTATTAATAGGACATCCAATTAGTTTTGCAATATATCCTGCAAGGATATCTCCAAAGTTTCCAGTAGGTACAATAAAATTAACTTTATCATTCATTTTAATAAATCTATTTTTTACAAGGTTACTATATGCTTTAAAATAGTAAACTACTTGTGGCATAAGTCTTCCAATATTAATTGAATTGGCGCTTGATAATTGTACATTTTGATAATTATCATGAATTTCTTTATCTTCATATATTGTTTTAACTAGTCTTTGGCAATCATCAAAGTTACCTACAATAGATACTACATCAACATTATTTCCTGTAGTAGTATTCATTTGTTTTTCTTGAATTTCACTTACTCCATCTTTTGGATAAAATACTGTAATATATGTGTTTTCTACATTTTTAAATGCTTCTAGTGCAGCTTTTCCTGTATCACCACTAGTAGCTGTTAAAATATAGATTTTTTTATTTTTGTCATAGGATTTATAAGCAGTACTTAATAAATGTGGAAGAATTGTAAGAGCTACATCTTTAAATGCGGAAGTTGGTCCATGATAAAGTTCTAATAAAAAGTCTTTACCTATTTTAGTTAATGGAGTAATTTCATCTGTTTTAAAAGATTTTGTGTATGCATGAGTTACACATGATTTTATTTCTTCTCTAGTAAAGTCATTAAAAATACTTGAAAGTATGTATGTCGCAAGTTCTTTATAATTTGAATATAAACATTTGTTTAAATCTATCTTGATATCACTTAAATCAATTGGTGTATATAAGCCACCATCTTTAGCGAGGCCTAAAATGATTGCCTCTTTTGAAAAAACAACATTTTCTTTATTTCTTGTGCTTACAAATTTACGCATAATATTCTCCTTGATTACATCTAAAAAAAATGATACTATGTTTTTATTGCAAAAACAAGTGTTTTTCTAGGAGGGACAGTTAAATTATGAAGATTGCGTTATTAGGACATGGTAATGTTGGAAGCGGTGTTTCTAATATTATAGATAAGGGTAATACACAGTTTACTAAACAGTTAGAGATTAAAAAAATTCTTGTAAAAGATAGTAGTGAAGCTACTGATGAAAGAATGGTTTTTAATATTGATGATGCTTTAGATGATGATATTGATATAGTGGTTGAGTGCTTAGGTGGATTGGAATTTCCTTTTTTATGTATCTCTAAAGCTTTAAATATGAAAAAACATGTAGTTACTAGTAATAAGAAAGTAATGGCTACTTATTATGATGAAATAGTAGAGTTGGCTAAGAAAAATGGTGTAAATGTTATTTTTGAAGCTAGTGTTGGTGGTGGTATTCCTGTAATGTCTAATATAAGACATACAAGAAGAGTTGATGAGATTAATGATTTTATTGGTATATTTAATGGTACTACAAACTTTATTTTAGATAAGATGTTTAAAGAGGGTGAAAGTTTTGATTCAGTATTGGTTGAAGCTCAAAAACTTGGTTATGCGGAAAGTGATCCTAGTGATGATATAGATGGTCATGATGTTAAATATAAATGTTGCTTAACTGGAAATATGGTTTGGGATACATCGTTGAATTTAGATGATATTACAACATTTGGTGTTAGAACAGTTAATCAAAGAGATATTTATTTTGGGAAAAGACATCAATCAACACTTAAATTAGTTGGTAGGGGTATTAAAAAAGAAGGTCATGTACAGGTTTTTGTTTTACCTGAATATATCACTAATAATGATACCTTAGCTCATGTTCATTCTAATTTGAATTGTGTTGAATTTAAGAGTGAAAATTTAGGTGTTGCATCTTATATTGGACAAGGTGCTGGAAAGTTTCCTACAGCTCATGCAGTAGTTCAAGATATTGTTTCACTTTTAAATAATGAAGATTTAGAAATAAATAAAGATAATGATGTAAAGATTAATAATGAAGAATATATGAGTAAGTTTTATGTAAGAACTAAAAACTTAGAGTATTTTAAAGAATATATTCATAAAGAAATTGATTCTGATGTAATCATTACTGAACCTATGGATTTATTTAAATTAAAGGATTTAATTGAAAAGACAGATGATAAAAATATGTTTGTGGCAGGAGTTTCGTTATGATTAAGGTAGTTAAGTTTGGTGGAAGTTCTGTAGCTAGTGCTACACAGTTTAAAAAAGTTAAGAATATAATTGATAGTGATAAAGATAGAATGTTTATAATTACTAGTGCTTGTGGAAAATCGGATGATGAAGATCACAAGGTTACTGACTTACTTTATTTATGTCATGCACATATAAAGTATGGTGTACCATATGATGATTTATTTAATATGATTTATAACAAGTATATGGGTATTAAAAAGGAACTAAATTTAAAAGTTAATTTAGAAAAAGAGTTTGATATTATTAGAGAATTAATGGATAAAGAAGTTGGAGTTGATTATTTAGTTTCTAGAGGAGAATACTTAACCGCAATATGTTTAGCTGAATATCTAGATGCTCAGTTTATTGATGCAAGTGAAGTTATTTCTTTTAATTATAGTGGTGAAGTTAATTTTGAAAGAAGTGGAGAATTACTTAAAAACAAAATAAAAAAAGGAAAAAAAGTTGTAATTCCTGGATTCTATGGTGCTTTACCTAATGGAACAATAAAGGTTATGTCTAGGGGTGGAAGTGATATTAGCGGTTCTATTTTAGCTAATATTGTAAATGCGGATGTTTATGAAAATTGGACAGATGTTTCTGGTTTGCTAATCGCAGATCCTAGAATTGTAAAAAATCCTAAGACTATAGATTACATTACTTATAGTGAACTTAGAGAACTAAGTTACATGGGTGCTAATGTATTACATGATGAGGCAATATTTCCTGTAAGAGAAAAGAATATTCCTATTAATATTAGAAATACTAATAAACCTGATCATCCTGGTACTATGATTTTAAGTGATTGTAGTAAACAAGATGCGATAAAACCTCCTCATTTTATTACAGGAATTTCTGGAAAGAAAAACTTTTCTGTAATTACATTAAATAAACCTCAGATTTCTAGTGAAGTTGGTGCTTTAAGAAAGACATTACAAGTATTTGAGGATTTCAATGTTTCTATTGAAAGTGTACCAGTAGGAGTGGATTCATTTAGCGTGGTTGTATCTACTGAGGGTATTGAAAAAGTGATTTATGAAGTTATTTCTAAATTGAAAAAAGATTTAGATTGTGACAATATTACAGTTATCGATAAGATAGCTTTAATTGCGGTTGTAGGTAGAGGGATGAAAAACAAACCTGGAATGTCAGGGTTATTGTTTGGAGAGCTAGGTGCTCACAACATTAACATTAGAATTATTAATCAAGCAGCTGATGAGATTGATATTATTATCGGTGTTGAAAACAAAGATTTTGAAAAAACTATTAGATGTATATATGATAGATTTATTACAAGGAGTGATACGTTATGAGAATAGGTATTTTAGGGGCAACAGGTGCAGTTGGACAACAAGTTATGGTTTCTTTAGTTGAACAAGATATTAAAGTTGATGAACTTAGATTAATGGCAAGCCATAGAAGTGTTGGAAGAGAGTTTGAATTTAGAGGTGAAACTTTAAAAGTTATCGAAGCTAAAGAAGATAGTTTTGATGGTTTAGATGTTGTAATAGGTGCAGCAGGTGGAAAGTCTTCTAAGTATTTTGCGCCATTTATTAAAAAAGCAGGAGCAGTATTGATTGATAATAGTAGTGCTTTTAGATTAGATGATGATGTACCTTTAGTAATTCCAGAGATAAATGGTGAAGATGCAAAAAAGAATAATGGAATTATTGCAAATCCAAACTGTAGTACTATTATTGCATTTATGGCTTTATATGGTATTAATAAAAAATCTAAGCTTACTAAAATGGTAGCTAGCACTTATCAAGCTGTTTCTGGTGCTGGTGTTGCAGGGGTTAGTGAACTTGAAAATCAAGTTAAAGCATTAATTGATGGTAAAGAAATTGAAACTAATACTTTTGCACATCAAATCGCATATAATTGTATCCCTGGTATTGGAGCATTTTTAGAAGATGGATATACAGATGAAGAAATGAAAATGCAAAATGAAGGAAGAAAAATAATGCATTTACCTAACTTAGATGTTACTTGTACATGTGTTAGAGTTCCTGTAATTAGAAGTCATAGTGTTTCTATTAGCTTTGCGACTGAAGAACCTTTAACAATAGAAGAAGTTAGAGAAGCAGTCGCAAGTAGTAAGGGCGTTAAATTAGTGGATGATGGAGCTAATAATGTTTATCCTATGCCTTTAAGTACTAGTAACAACGATATCATTGAAGTTGGTAGAATTAGAGAAGATAAAGTAATAGGTGGTTACTCATTATTCTGTAGTGGTGATCAGATTAGAAAAGGTGCCGCAAGTAATACAGTAGCTATAATTAAGTGTTTATAATTGCGTGTTTTAATTATTTTTGTATTATGTTAAAATAAATTAAAGTGAGGTATCTTATATGAAAAAAGGTTTAATACTTGGATTGTTAGTTGCTGGAGGAAGTGCAGCATATTACTTATTAAAGAGATTAGAATTAAAAGTTAGTGAAAATGATGATATAACATTTGTGAAAATTGAAGATGACGAAGAAGAGGTTGGTTATTCAGCTGATGTAAATGAAATTTCTGAACTTTATCCTTATTTAAGTAAGAAATTTATTGAAAAAGTTTATGGACAAACTGATAAACTTGAAGCAGATTATCCTGATGATACTTTAGTTGAAATTAAACATTATGCATCTTTTGGTGTGGACACAGATGTAAAAGCTTTTGTAACATTAATGGATGAAAAAGCTTATGAAGTATCTTATGTAGGTGAAGAAGAAAAAGATGTTATATTGGTGAAGAAATTCTTCAGTGAAAAAGGAAGAATTGTTAGTGAGATATTTAATGTAGCTAACCAAGTTAATCTAATAGGTGGTATATATACAGGATACGAAGTATTAGAACAATAAAGGCGAATTCGCCTTTTTTAAATTAGGTAGGATTTATGGAATTAGTAGTTAAACATTTTAATGAATTAAATACAAAAGAATTATTTGATATATATAAACTTAGAGTTTCTGTTTTTGTGGTTGAACAAAATTGTCCTTATCAGGAAATTGATGATACGGATTTAGTTTCTTATCATATGTATTATAAAGATAAAGATGGTATTAAAGCTTATTTAAGAATAGTACCTAAAAATGTTACTATGGAAGATGTTTCTATTGGTAGAGTTATTTCAATGGATAGAAGAAAAGGTTTAGGTAGTAAATTACTTAATGAAGGTATTAATTTTATAAAAAATAAGTTTTATGTAAATAAAATAGGAATAGAAGCACAAGTTTATGCAAAAACATTTTATGAGTTACAAGGATTTAAACAGATTTCTGATGAATTTTTAATAGATGATATACCTCATATAAAGATGTTGTATGAAGCTTTGTAAAAAAGTTTAATTATTGTATAATGTAAAGGCTTTGAGGTGAGTGTATTGAATGTTATTGAAGTAAATAACTTAAGTTTTTCATATGGTGATAATATTAATGCTATTGATAATGTTAGCTTTAAGATAAAAGAAGGTAGTTATACAACCATTATTGGTCATAATGGAAGTGGTAAAAGTACTATCGCTAAATTATTAATAGGATTATTGGAACCATTGAAAGGAAATATAATGGTTGAAGGTGTTCCTTTAACTTTAGAAAATTTATCAATTATTAGAGGAAAAATTGGTATTGTTTTTCAAAACCCTGATAATCAATTTATTGGATCTACTGTAAGAGATGATATTGCATTTGGTCTTGAAAATTATATGGTTCCTCAAAAAGATATGGATGCAATAATTGAAAGATTTTCAGATAAAGTTAATATGAGGGCTTTTTTAAATAGTGAACCTTCTAGACTTTCTGGTGGTCAAAAACAAAGAGTAGCAATTGCAGGAATTTTAGCGATGTCTCCTGATATTATTATTTTTGATGAAGCAACTAGTATGCTTGATCCAAAAGGTAAGGAAGATATTAAAAATGTAATTATGCAGTTACATAAAGAGAGTAAGATGACTATTATTTCTATTACTCATGATGTTGAAGAAGTTGTTGAAAGTGATAATGTAATTGTTTTAAATCAAGGGAAAATTGTAATGGAAGGAAAACCTAGTAAAGTTATGGTTAATAAAAAATTATTATCTATTGGTTTAGATATTCCATTTTCTTATAAAGTGGTTGAAGAGTTAAGAAAACAAAAAGTTAAGATAAGTGATGAAGTTACTATGGAAGGGTTGGTGAATCAGCTTGCCAATCTTATTTGAAAATGTTAGTCATATTTATTCAGAGGGTACTCCTTTTAGATATTCTGCATTATCTAATGTTAATTTGGATATTACAGAAGGTAAGATTACAGCTATAGTTGGTGAAACAGGTAGTGGAAAAAGTACTTTAGTCCAACATTTAAATGCTTTACTTTTACCTACTTCTGGAAAGGTTACTGTTTTGGATAGGACAATTATAAGTGGGGAAAAACCAAAAGATCTTAAAGGTTTAAGAAGAAATGTTGGTTTGGTTTTTCAATTTCCTGAATATCAATTGTTTGAAGAAACAATTTTAAAAGACGTTGAATTTGGACCAAAGAATTTTGGATTTGAAGATAGTGAAAAAAAAGCAAAAGAAGCTTTAAAAATGGTTGGAATAGAAGAGTCTTTATTTGAAAAAAGTCCACTTGAATTATCGGGTGGTCAAAAAAGAAGAGTTGCAATAGCGGGTATTTTAGCTATGAATCCTAAGGTTATTGTTTTAGATGAACCTACTGCAGGACTTGATCCTTCTGGTAGTAAGTCTATGATGAATTTATTTTATGATTTAAATAAGAAATATAATAAGACCATTATTATTGTTACTCATGATATGGAACAGGTGTTTGCTTATTGTGATGAAGTAGTAGTGATGTCACAAGGACAAATTAAATTAAAGACTGATGTGAAGAGCTTTTTTAAAGATAGTTCTTTATGTAAGAGTTTTGGTATATTAGCTCCACATCTTATTAGATTAAAAGATAGCTTAATAGAAAAGGGATTTAAGATTGATGAAGAAGTTGATAGTATAGAGTCTCTTGTAAAGATTGTTAGTAGGCAGGTTAAAAAATGAATAGTTTGACACTTGGTAAATATATTCCTTTGGATTCAATTATTCATAAGATGGATCCTAGGTCTAAAATAATAGGAATGCTTATAATAATAGTTTCAATATTCTTTCCTAGTGGATGGATTGGATATGGAATTATTGGATTAAGTGTTTTTGTGGTTGTTTTACTTTCTAAATTAAATATAAAAATAATTTTTAATTCAATGAAGCCAATGATGATGATGCTTTTATTTTTATTGTTTATTAATACTTTAGTTATTAAAGATGGAGATTTATTGTTAGATGTTTTTGGTTTTACTATTTATAGTGAAGCTATATTTCAGACTTTATATATAACAATCAGATTATTTTTAATGATAATGACTACTACAACATTAACAGCTACTACAAAGCCTTTAGATTTAACTTTAGGAATTGAGGATTTATTAAAGCCTTTTAAAAGGTTTGGAGTTCCTTCTCATGAAATTGCGATGCTTATTAGTATTGCTTTACGTTTTATTCCTGATTTAATTGAAGAAACGCAAAGAATTATGAAAGCTCAAGCAAGTAGAGGAGTTGATTTAAAGGAAGGAACTTTTAAAGAAAAGATAATGGCTATATTATCTTTGATTGTGCCTTTATTTGTATCGGCTTTACAAAGAGCTGAAGATTTAGCAAATGCAATGGAGGCTAGGGGATATTCTCCTGGTAAGCCTAGGACAAGATATAAGGTTCTTAAAATGAAAGGATCTGATTATACATTAATTGTTTGTAGTTTAATATTAATGGTTTCAATGATTGTATTGTCGAGGATGTATGCATAGATATAAGGTTGTTGTTAGCTATATAGGTAAAAACTATGTAGGATGGCAAAGACAATTAAATAAAAAAACTATCCAAGGAGTTATTGAAAAAGTAATATATAAGATCACAAATGAAAATATTACTATAGTAGCTTCTGGAAGAACTGACTCAAAAGTTAATGCAAGGGGTCAGGTTTTTCATTTTGATAGTGATGTTTATATGGAAAATGAAAAATGGAAGTATGCATTAAATGCATACTTACCTGATGATATTTATATAAATAGTGTTAAAAAGGTTAATGAATTATTTCATGCAAGATATTGTGTTTTATATAAGGAATATGAATATGTAATTAATCTAGGTGAATATGATGTATTTAATAAGGATTATGTTTATAAGTGCTTTTATAAATTAGATATTGATAAAATGATTAAAGCATCTAAATATTTTATTGGATTACATGATTTTGCATCTTTTAATGCAAGTCCTATTGATAAGTATCCAAATCAAGTTAGAGAGATTTATAGTATTGATTTTGAAGTTGATAATGATTTAATAAAAATTAAGTTTAAAGGTAATGGTTTTTTAAGGCATATGGTAAGGATGCTTGTGGCTTGTTTAATTGAAGTAGGAAGAAATAAATTAAGTGTTGATGATGTTAAAAATATATTAGATAAAAAAGATAAAAATGCATTTAATAAAAATGCGGATGCAATAGGTCTTACTTTAAATAAGGTTGAATATTTTGAGTTAATATATTTAGATGATGAATATTTAATAAGAACAATACATAAAGAAGATAAAAGATTAATAAAAGATTTTAATAATATAGATGAAAATATGTATATATTGGCATATAGAAATAAAGAAGATGTTATAGGTTTAATCAAAGTTTCTGATGAAATAGAGCTTATTAGTAATACAAGTTTTAAGTTAAATGATAAGATGGTAGAAAATGTGAAAAAGGCTGTGTTTTAGTAAGTTTTGGTTGACTTATTGACTTTGAAGTAATACAATGTTAATCGGCAACTCGTGCCAAATGTAGCCCCGGAAACTACGTTTGTTGAGGAGGAAATTAAAAATGCGCCAAACAACTATGGCTAAGCCTAGTGAAGTTGTTCGTCAATGGTATGTTGTTGATGGAACTGGTTTAAGACTAGGAAGACTTGCGACTGAAGTTGCAACTGTATTAAGAGGTAAACATAAACCTACTTATACACCTAATGTTGATTGTGGTGATTATGTAATTATCGTTAATGCGGATAAGGTTGTAATCACAGGTGATCAAGATAACAAAAAAAGCTATTATAATCATTCTCAATACCCAGGTGGTTTGAGAACAAGAACTACAAAAGAAATGCGTGAAAAATATACTGTTGAATGGGTTGAAAAAGCTGTTAAGGGTATGTTGCCGCATACAAAACTAGGGAATGTAATGAGAACTCATTTATTTGTTTATGAGGGACCAGAGCATCCTCATGCTGCTCAAAAACCTGTTGAGCTAAAGATAAAAGGTTAGGAAGGAATAAGGACAATGACAAAGAGAAAAGCAAATTTATCATATAATGGAACTGGTCGTCGTAAATCGTCAGTTGCACGTGTCTTTATGACTCCTGGTTCAGGTAATATTATTGTTAATGGTAAAACTTTAGAAGATTATTTACCATTTGCAACATTAATTATGGAAGTTAGATCTCCTCTTGTTTTAACAGAAACTTTAGACCAATATGATATTAAGATTAATGTAATTGGTGGAGGATATTCAGGACAAGCTGGAGCAATGAGACATGGAATTTCTCGTGCTTTATTAGAAGTTAGTTCTGATTTTAGACCTGCATTAAAATCTGCTGGTTTCTTAACTCGTGATTCACGTGTTAAAGAACGTAAAAAATATGGTCTTAAAAAAGCAAGAAGAGCACCACAATTCTCAAAACGTTAATTTCATTTGGGATATATGTGCAAAAAAGATGTACTTCTTATATTCAATTGAATATAGGGAGTACTTTTTTAATGTTAAATTTACATTTAACATTAAATGTATTGATATAATTTAGTTGTTAATAACAGGAGAATCTTTATGACTTTGGATGAATTAAGAGATGATATTACTATTAAACAGAAAAAAGGTCTTCCTTTTATAATTGCTTCAGTAATTATTTGGTTTTTAATATCTTTAGTTTCATTATTAGATATTAATATTGAAATGAAAAATATATTGGTATTTTGTTGTTCAACACCTTTAGTGCCTATTTCTTGGTTTATTGGTAAAAAATTAAGTGTAGATATATTTTCAAAAGAAAATCCTTTAGGAAATTTAGGGTTCTTATTTACAATGAATCAAATGTTATACATATTAATTGTTATGTGGGTATTTAATGCAGTTCCAGAAAAAATGGTTATGGTTTATGCGATGGTTTTTGGAGCTCATTTACTTCCTTATTCATGGTTATATAAATCTAGAGGTTATGCAATATTTTCCATATTTATTCCAATTTTATCTTTAATTTTAGGTAATCTATATAACGGATTTATTTTATCTTTTACCTTGGTTTTAGTAGAAATTGTTTTTGTTATAACTTTATTTATAGAATTAAAGCAATTAAAAAGATAAAGGTATATTTTTGTCTTTATTTAAAATGAATTCATGCCCATCTTTTGTATGCCATTTGTTTACCACCTAGTGGACTTCCTTTTCTTAATAGTTCACTTATTGCTTCAGCATAGAGTTCATCTTTTATTTCTATTAGTTTTTCAAGATACATAATTCTATTATCTTGATCAATAAGTAAATCTAAGAGATTATTAATTACTTCTTTATTAGAAGAATTTGAATGAGCAAAATATATTGAAGTACCTAATAAAGTTATAATTGTAACACCTCCAACAATTTTTATTTTGTGCTTATAGCAAAAGTTTTTAATTTGATTTAATTTGTTGTCAATTTTTTGTTTTGTTTTTGTTTGTTTAAATTCCTTTTTCATATTATCATCTCCTTCATCTTTATTATTAAAGAATTAAAGAGATAATAGGTCGCATTTAAAGCGACTTTTTATAAATAGCTAAATTAATTGGCAAATTAACTCAATCTTAAAAAATAGCATTAAAAAATATGTTATATTTAAATTAAGGAGAACTATTTGCCTATTCTTTATTTAAAAGTATTGTTAAAAAACACTAAATATGAAAAAAGTAGATTTTATTAAATAAAACCTATCTTTTAGTGTGTTAAATAATATATGAGAGAGGAGATAATTAATGAAATTTTTTATTGACACAGCAAATGTTGAAGACATCAAAAAAGCAAATGAAATGGGAGTTATTTGTGGAGTTACCACAAATCCATCTTTAATTGCAAAAGAAGGAAGAGACTTTAATGAAGTTATTGCAGAGATTGCATCAATTGTAGATGGTCCAATTAGTGGTGAAGTAAAAGCAACAACTGAAACTGCAGCAGGTATGATTGAAGAAGGAAGAGAAATAGCAAAAATCCATCCTAACATGGTAGTTAAAATACCTATGACAGTAGAAGGTTTAAAAGCTTGTAAAGCACTTAGTGAAGAAGGAATTAAAACAAATGTAACTTTAATTTTCACTGCAAATCAAGCTCTTTTAGCAGCTAGAGCAGGTGCTACTTACGTTTCTCCGTTTTTGGGTAGATTAGATGATATTAACGTAAGAGGTGTTGATTTGATTGCAGAAATTGCTGAAATGTTTAGAGTAGCTAATTTAGATACAGAAATTATTGCGGCAAGTATTCGTACACCAATTCATGTTACAGATTGTGCTTTAGCAGGAGCTCATATTGCGACTGTTCCTTATGGTGTAATTGAAAAGATGACTAAACATCCACTTACAGATTCAGGAATTGAAAGATTTATAGCAGACTATAAAGCAGTATTTGGAGAATAATTAATAATAGAAGGAGAGAATAAATGACTTATAAAATTGCGATTGTAAATTCAAGTAGTTTTGGGATGCATTTCCCTCAACATATTGAGCGTCTTAAAAAAATTGGAGAAGTAAAAAGCTTTAGGTTTGAACCTGATGCTAAAGATGAAGAGCTTATTGAAGCATTAGATGGTTATGATTATATTATTGCTAGTGTTACTCCTAACTTTGGAGAAGAGTTCTTTGATAAAGTTTCTAATTTAAAACTTTTATCTAGACATGGAATAGGTTTTAACAATGTTAATTTAGTTGGTGCAACTAGAAATAATGTTTATGTTTCTAAAATTGCTGCTTTAGTAGAACAACAAGCAGTTGCAGAACAAGCTTGGGCAAACTTAATGGCAGTACTTCGTCAAGTTCCACAAAGTTCTAAAGCTGTAAAAGAAGGTCGTTATAGTGATAGAGCTAAGTTTATGTCATATGAGATTAAAAACAAACGCTTTGGAATTATTGGATGTGGAAACATTGGTTCTGGTGTTGCAAAGATTGCTTCTGGAGGATTTAATTGTGAAGTAGTAGCATATGATCCTTATAAAACAAAAGAAGAGTTAGAAGCAGTTGGAGTAAAGAAAGTAGAACTTGAAGAATTACTTAAAACTTGTCGTTTCATTTCATTAAATGCATCTTTAACTGAAACAAGTAAACATATGATTAACAAAGAAACATTAGCTATGATGATGGATGATGTTTATATTACAAACACTGCAAGAGGAGCTTTATGGGTAGAAGAAGATATTATGGAAGCTTTAGATAATGGAAAAATTGCAGGACTTGGTACTGATGTTATGACAGTTGAACCTGCAAGCGCAGATCATCCGTTTTTAAAATATTCAAATGTACTTGTTACACCACATACAGCAGCTTATACTTATGAGTGCTTAGAGTTAATGGGTGAAAAGTGTGTTGAAGATGTTGAAAGAGTTCATGCTGGTTTAGTTCCAAATGAACTTGTTAATACAGATGTTTTAGAAAAATAAGATAATATTTAAGTGAAAAATATAAAAATCGGTTTGTCTTTATTAGAAGATAAACCGTTTTATTTAGAAAATATATAAATAATAGTGCATTTTTATGTCTTTTATGTGATGTTTGTTAACTTTTGTAAAAATAATGATTGACTTACAATTTTTAAAATGATACTATAATTAAGCGTTCGATGGACACATTATTATGGGCCTGTAGCTCAGGTGGTTAGAGCGCACCCCTGATAAGGGTGAGGTCGCTGGTTCAAATCCATTCAGGCCCACCATCGAATTTTACATATACATGGGGCCTTAGCTCAGCTGGGAGAGCACCTGCCTTGCACGCAGGGGGTCAGGAGTTCAATCCTCCTAGGCTCCACCAATTTATCAATCAAGCCTAATTATAAGGCTTTTTTATTTTGAATGTCTTTCTACTAAATATTCTAAAATTTTCCAGTATGTCCAATCATTGAAACTATCTTTTTTTGTTGAAGAATATATAATATTAAAATTAAATTTATCTTTTATAGAGCATAAGTTATACTTTTGTCCTTCTATTTCAAAGTCAATCCTATCTATCATAGGATATTTTTTTTGTCCTTTAATATGAGAAACTTTAACATCTTT
>FZPS01000110.1_pt44 | contig 43030 bp, 38 predicted proteins | sample 1817821 | NCBI WGS metagenome assembly FZPS01 (sample SAMEA104158645, study PRJEB21678) | metagenome | place: Germany | collected 2015-04-21 | reverse complement strand
ATTTTCTGTAATTAGTACTTTATGTATTGTATATCACATTACTATATGTATGTAAAGTATGACTTATCGACATGTTTCTCCTTTTAAATACATTCTCTGTATATGGTCCTTTACAAATACTTATAGGGAAATTGAATTTTTTATTTGTCTAAAGGACCTCAGATAAGCTAATGTACATATAAGATTAGTTACATCAATCTGTCATCATTGATATGTTCCCGACTAACGATAGTGCAAAACCTAGTGGATATGTTTCCGAGAACGGACATACTCAAATGACATTCCATCTATCCCTCGTTCCAGGTAGACTAAGGACTCTCGCCCACTAAATCGTACCCATGAGAGGGACCCACCCTTTGTAGGGCTTGGGAGTATTTTTACCTTGTCTACTAAAAATCACGCTTTGAATATACCCTAACAGCAAGGCTGTAGGATAAGGCTAAAGCAAGACTAGCTATAATGACTATCCCTCCACTTACCAGCAGCATATTTTCCGAAGCAAATGTTATAAACTCAATTGTAAGTCCTTCATTTCCCGGCATCGTGCTAATCATAGTATAGACACCGAAAAGCAAAGCAAATACTATTACAGGTAGATAGAATCCCCAGGCCTTACCCTTTTGATAGCCAAGCCTAAAGAGTATGGGAAACATACTAAGGTTAGACAGGGCATACAAAAGATAAGAAAATGCTATGACCAGCATATAACCCTTAAAACCAATAAACCATTTGGACATGGAAAAGTGGTGTGAAACCAGCATTAGGGCAATACCCATTGCTATACCAGCGATAAACATTATCAAGGACAATACGTATCTACCAGTAACAATGGTCTTTCTCTTTATAGGCAGGGTCAAGTATAGATTGTTTAACTCCCCCTTTTCCTCAACTGCAAAGGGGTTGACCGAAAAGCTTAGAAACATCATGACGGAAAAGGGAATTATCATCAATGCATTCTGCCAACCTATTATTAAAACGAAAACTGGAAGTAGCAGGACCCTTTTTTGATAGTATTTCATTGCACGCCAGTCTAGAGCAATCATTTTTCTAATCATATCTTTTCCCCTCCCTGCTTAGGCAAATCATAATATCCTCTAGTGAAACCTCCTCTATTACCACGCTTTGTGGAAGGCCTCCAAGCTCAGAGGTCTCAATCATACCCTCAAAACCACCAATATGCTCTCTCATACCAATAACTCTTTTTCTTTTCTCCAAGGGTAGGTCGCCATTACCTCCCCTGATATAACAGTATTTTTCCAGCAGGTCATCCTTTGGCCCACTGTATATGATTCGTCCCCTGTCAATATAGACAATATAATCTGCTATTTTTTCTAGGTCGCTTGTAATATGGGTGGAGAAAAATACACTCCTGTTTTCCTCAACCATATAGTCCCGCAAAATATCTAGTATTTCATCCCTCATAACAGGGTCAAGTCCAGAGCTTGGTTCATCAAGTAGCAAAAGCTTTGCCCCATGGGATAGGGTGACTGCTAAACCAAGCTTCATCTTCATACCCCTAGATAGGGTCTTGTACTTTTGCCTTGGATTTAGTGAAAACCTTTCAAGATACTTATGATAGCATGAGCTGTCCCAGCCTTTGTAAAAAGGCTTCATAGCCCTTTCAATATCAATAGGGGTCCAATCCTCCTGATAGTAGGGTTGGTCAAATAGGACACCTAGCTCTTCCTTTAGGAGGGTATCATCATTGGACCTACCTAATAGCTTTATCTCCCCGCCATCCCTTATGGCCATATTGAGCATCAGCTTCATAGTCGTTGTTTTTCCTGCACCGTTTTTACCGATAAAGCCACATATATAGCCGGCTGGTACGGTAAAGGAAAGATCGTCTAGCAAAAAACCCTTATACTTTTTTGTGAGTTTACTTATTTCGATTGCATTATTCACTATGGGTCGCCTCCAATTCGTCTAGTAATTTATGAAGGTCCTCTAAGGTTAGGCCTGCCATTTTTCCTAACTTTATAGCACTTGCTAATACATCCTTGGTCTCATTTAGATACTTGGCCTTGACTAAGTCAGAGTCAATCCCTTTAACATAAGACCCCTTGCCTGGAACGGTTTGCAAAAAACCTTCTAGCTCTAGATCACTATAGGCCCTCGTGGTAGTTATTACACTAACCTTTAGATCACGTGCAAGCTGGCGAATAGATGGGAGCTGCATTCCTTCGGCTAGCTCACCTGATAATATCGAAGCCTTTATCTGTTCCTTTATCTGCTCATAAATTGGAATACTTGATTGGTAGGACAAAACTATCCGCATGGTCATCCACCACCTCCCAGACATCTGTGTATATGCTGTACATATATAGTATATACAGTCGATCTCCCTTGTCAATAGGTTTTTTTAAATTTAAACAGGATAATTTTTTGCCTTTAGCAAAGAGGTAATTTCAGTCATTGCTTTTAATGTCGGGTCATTTGTAGTAAAATAGACCTGAATAACTACTAGGTTTTCCTAGGCATGATAGTTCTAGTTAATCAAATTTACATTGATTAAGGTGGTACACAGATGGGAAATAAGGCAGTAGTACTTGGAGCAAATTATTATATCGGTCTTAGCATTATTAGATGTCTAGGTGAGCATGGAATAAAGGTAGCCGCTGTAGATTACAAGAAAGAGGGCAGCTATGGCTTTCATTCTAGATACCTAAGCGAGGCCCTGCTAGCCCCCCATTACAAGGAAGACCCAGAGGCTCTGCTCCAGTTTTTAATAGACTATGCAAAGGGCCAGGACAAGCCACCTGTTCTATACCCTAGTGCAGACCCCTATGTAGAATTTGTAGACAAGTACCTAGATTTACTATCTGAATATTACCTATTACCTAGTATTGAAAAGGGACTCTACACAAAGGTCATGAACAAGGAAAGTCTCCATAGCTTGGCCCTAAAGCACGGGGTCAAGGTGCCAGAGACCCTAGATGTAAATGAAGATGATTTCTGGGACCAGGTCGACAGGACTATGACCTTTCCATGCATTGTAAAGCCAACAGATTCACCTGCCTTTGTAGCAGTCTTTAGAAAAAAGCTTTTTATTGTTGAAAATAAGGACCAGCTTAAAGAGGCTATAGAAAAGGCAAAGGAGGCTGGTTTAGAGGTCATTGTACAGCGGATAATACCAGGCTTTGACGATCATATGTATACCTTTGATGCTCACCTTAATAAGGACTCAAAGGTTACCCACTGGTTAACATGCCAAAAGCACCGCCAATACCCGATAAACTTTGGTGCCTCTGTATATACTGAGCAAAAGTATGTAAAGGAGCTCTATGATATAGGAGCCCCCTTCCTAGAAGCCATAGGCTGGAAGGGTTTTGCTGAGATAGAGTTTAAAAAGGACGCAGAAACGGGAGAATATTACCTAATAGAGATAAATGTGCGAACTACCAACCTAAATAGCCTGCTTAGAAAGGCAGGACTTAATTTTCCCTTTATCTTGTACAAGGAGCTAACAGACAAGCCCTTAGAGCCAAAGGCAGTAACTAGGGATACAGGCCTTGTCTTTTGGTATGCCTTTGAGGACATATTAGCTGTAAAGGGATATCTCAAGACAAGACAGCTAAGCTTTGGCAGGGTCTTTAAGTCCTATTTCAAGAAAAAGGCCTACGCCATATGGTCCATCAGGGATCCAAAGCCTGCCCTAGCCTTTTTGGGTAATAAGCTCGGCCGGGTATTTAGAAAGATCTTCAAGCGTAAATAATATATTTAAGCCTTAACTTATTTGAGGGGGATATAAATGATAAAGCTATCAAGGCTCCTTGAAGCCATAGAGCCATTGGAGTCATGGAATGATGCAGATATTTTAATAAACAAGCTAGCCTACCACTCCGCTAAGGTAACAAGTGGTGATCTTTTTGTATGCATAAAGGGCTATAAAACAGATGGCCATCTTTATATAGATCAGGCAATAGAAAATGGTGCGGTAGCAGTTATTGTAGAGGACTACCAAAAGGATATAAAACTGCCCCAATACAGGGTAGCAGATAGTAGGCAGGCACTAGCAGCCCTAGCAGACCTATATTATAATCACCCATCCCAGGACCTAAAGATGATAGGGATAACTGCAACCAATGGCAAAACAACAACTGCCTTTATGACCAACGCTATACTTGAGGCAAATGGCCTAAAGACCGGCCTTATAGGTACAGTTATGGTCAAATACGGTGATTACTCTGAGCCCTCCATACTGACAACACCAGAGTCCCTCGACCTTCACCAGCACCTTTACAATATGACTAAGCAGGGTATCTCCCATACAGTCATGGAGGTATCTTCATCAGGTCTTGAACTAAGCAGGGTTGGCAGTGTTGACTTTGATGTAGTAACCTTAAATAATATCAGCCGGGAGCATATAGATTTACACGGGTCCTTTGATGACTATTACAATAAAAAGGCTAGCCTAATCCGCAATGCCAAGCCCTCAGCCTGGGCTATCCTAAACCTTGATGACCCTATGTCGGCCCAGCTAGTTGAACAAACAAGGGCCAATGTTCTAACCTATGGGGTTAATAATGATAGTGGCCACCTTAGCCTAACCAGGCTAGACCTATCTACAGGCCGGGCCAGCTTTGCTGTTGAGATTAGAAAGCCCTTTACAGTCGGTGATATTAATTATAAGGAAACTGAATTTGATGTGGAGCTTTCCATACCAGGCTATCATTCGGTCTATAACTCAATGGCAGCCATAGGAATTGGTCTGGTCTGTGGCATACCCATCCCTAATATAGTAAAGGGGCTTAGAGCCTTTGAGGGAGTAGAGCGCAGGTTTGAGTTTCTATACGAGGATGATTTTAAAGTAATAGATGACCACTTTGCCAATGTCGGTAACATAAATGTAACCCTAGAAACCCTAAACTTTATGGATTACAATAAATTAAACCTAGTCTATGCTATCCGTGGTGGTCGCGGTACTATTACCAATATGGAAAATGCAGAAACCATAGCTAAATGGGCGCCAAAGCTTGGGCTAAGGGAGATAACAGCAAGCCTTAGCAAGTCCCATGTAGCACAAAAAGACAAGGTTACAAGGCAGGAACTAGATGTCTTTCTAGAAGTTATGGACCGAGCCGGTATAAAGGTCAGGCTCTTTGATGAGCTCCCAGATGCGATATATGACTCACTTGAAAGGGTTGAACCCGGAGATGTCTTGATGCTGGCAGGCTGCCAGGGTATGGACTTTGGTGGACAGATTGCCCTTGAGCTTTTGTGGCGCAAGAGGCCACAGCTAGACAAGGAAAAACTTTTCGAGCCCCTAAAAGACAGGGTCGCTGGTATAGATGAGTCCATAGAAGCTACTTATTACAGGAGGTAAAGGGTTTTGCATGACAAAACGATAGGAATTATTGGAGGTATGGGGCCAGAGGCTACTGCCATCCTCTTTCAAAAACTCATAAAGGCAACAGGAGCCAGCAAGGATCAAGACCACTTTCGTATAGTCATTGATTCTAATCCAAAAATACCTGACAGGACAGCTGCCATCCTTGGCAAGGGCCCGTCCCCTGTTAAGGCAATAGTTAGTGCAGGCAAAAACCTAGAGAAAATTGGGGCAGATATAGCCCTTATCCCCTGCAATACCTCCCATTACTTTTTCGACCAAATACAAGCTGGGCTTAAAATTCCCCTTGTTAATATGATAAAAGAGCTTGGCATCTTTTTAAATAATAGCTACCCCCAGCTAAAAAGGGTTGGCCTCCTAGCAACGACTGGTACAGTAAAGACAAGACTGTACGAGAAATATATAGATGGTATACAGCTAATCTATCCTAATGATAATAGCCAGGAGGACCTAGTTATGACTGCCATCTACGGTGACCATGGCATAAAGTCAGGTAATACCGGTCAAAGGCCAAGACAGCTATTGATACAGGCTGCCAATGAACTCATAGCAGCTGGTGCAGACCTTGTAATAGCAGGCTGCACAGAGATTAGCCTTGCCCTAAGACAAGAGGATATTGAAAAGCCCCTGATAGATCCTATGGATATAGTGGCAAAAGCCGTGATAAACAGGCTAAATGAGAGGCCCTAGGCCCCCTTAAGCAGGACAGACTTTATCCTTATACCAGGCCGGAACAATCCTATTCATATCGTCATACCAATTAAGGACCTGTTCTGCCTGGCCTAGCATAGTTTTTACCTCATCCTCACCAAATTGGACAGCCCAAGGAAGTGAGCTAAGTAGATTGCTCCCTATATAAAGGGCTAGTAGTCGCCAGAATTCCTGAGGCACATTATTATCAAAATATCCGTCTACAATCCCCGATGCAAACAAGGGTGAGGCCTGGGCAGACCATACAATGCGATTGAACTCCTCCCAAGGGTCACCAAAGTCACAGCGGTCAAAGTCTATTATAATTAACCTGTTATTTTCAATCATCATATTCCCTATATGGTAGTCTCCATGCTGAAAGCATTGGGGCCTGTTAGCCAGCAAGTGTCGATTTTCCTTAAGAAAGCCAATGACCTTTTCAGCTCCCCTAAACCCTATAGAGCATTCCTTGTACATACTTATCTTGGTATCCATTTTTACATTGAAACGTTCCTCCCAGTCAGGTTGACTGTCTGGGGTCGGGACTGAATGTATCAGTTTTAGTATCCTACCCGCTTCTAGGCCAAACTCATACTGGTCGCTGTCAGAAAGGCCTGGGATAAGCTCCTCCCCATCCCTTCCATCAATCCAGGTCTGCAGGGTGTATATCCCCTGCTCGCAGGTCCCAAATTCTATAGGCCTACACATAGGTACATCCTTATCCTCTACTTGCTGCATCATACGAAACATCATTTCAATATGGCCAGCCCTATCCTCTGGGCTAACCCTTAGAAGATACTTTTCACCTGAACCTGTAGTTACACAATACTTTTTATCACATGACCAACCCTTTTCAACTGGCGTCATGGATGTGAAATTTAAGTTATACATACTGTTTTATACCCCATAGCTTTTGAAAGATATTTTATACTCATGTTGAAAATTATTCACAGCCATCATTACTGTTAACAAGCACAATTTCCCATAAATTAGCATCTATACAACTTAAGTATTTTTCATACCGATTTCTATGAACAGCAAACGCCAGCAAATGGGTAGGCCTACTAAACCCGACATAAACCATTTTAGCAGACATTTTTTGTCTTTTTCCTGCGTTTACAAGCACCTTGTTCATAAATTGCTCGGATAGTCTCTGTGATTCATAAGATTTAGCATTCTCACCTTTTCCATCTTTATGATAGAATGATTCGAGATAAAGGGTTGCTGTGTGAGTTTGGCCCTTTACGGAATGTACAGAATTTATCTCAATCTTCTCTCCGTTTATTTTACATAAGTCGCAATTATAATCCTCTTTCTCTTTAGGTACTTCCTGTTCAACTGTATTATTATCATTAATAAACTCATGGGATCTATCAACTTCTTTACCGAATAGAGACAGAAAGCTATTAGTATAATTCCTAATCAATTTGATTGCATCCAATTTTTCATTTCTGATTATCATGCTACACCATTGGTAAAGATTTAATTTAAATTGTTCATAATCTCTTTGTCCTATCTCACGTATATAATTAGTAAGTCTAGTTTTTGTAAAATACCTGTCTTCGTGCTTGATTCCCTCTATTCTTAGTATTTTTAATAATACTCTTAGTATATTATTGTAAATAGTACCGTAATCATTACTATCGTTCAAAATATAGCTTTCTAGATATTGAAAATCCTTCTTGGGTTGAGTTTTCGCTCTATTTAGCTTTGGACAGTAATCAGACAGTGTTAATTGCCCATCATCTTTTTTATTCACAACCCATGAGATTGCTTTTACTGGGTACTCTAACATAGCGGGAATTTCATTGTTCTTTTGATGTCTTTTTACTATGTCAACGAACTTTTGAATTACCCTACATTGGTAACAGGAATCATCATATACAAGTAAGTAAGGTTTAATATTCGCCTGATGCTGACATGTGCTGGTTATTTTGCATTTATCTATAGCAAAATTTTCTACCACAGAAGCAATATTTTTCGAGAGGCGATATGTCTTAGATAACCTCATTGGCTGATGTCTGTTTTTCCAGACAAACTCATGATTGGGATCACTACTACTATAAATTGCCTGATTCATATCCCCTATTCTTTGGTACACTGATGTACTATTACCTTTATCATAGAATATTTCTTCTAGTATTTTGTATTGGTGAAGAGCCATATCCTGCATTTCATCTACAAAAACGTAAGAAAACCTTTTTTGTAGTAACCTTTTAACTTGAGGATAATTACGTATATACCTATTAGCTAGGTAGTATGCATCATCAAAACATAATACTCCATCCATCATGAGACTCATTTTTAGCTTAATAATCCATTGATATATCAGTTTCTTATCTTCCGTAGTCCAATTATTTTTCTTAGAGTTTGGTTTCTTTATTTCGAGCTCTTTACCATTTATACTTGTCAATAACTTATTTTCCGGACTAAGGCGGTACTTAGTTGTAATCTTATTGGCAAATAAGTAGTTCTTTGCCTTGTTTATTATGTCATTATTACTTCTTTTGCCGGCTTCTTTATCCCATGTCTTGTGATATTTGATTCTTTCTATTATAGTCCAATTGTATGTATCGTCATCAATAACAACTATTCTTTTTTCCATAATTTGTATATAATACGGTATGGCCAACATACAATTCACAAAACTTTGAATCGTCCCAACGAAATTTGGATATGCAAAAAGTTTTGGACAATAAGGGCCAATTTTTCTGGTTATTTCATCTACTGCTGCATTCGTATGCGATAACACCAAGACGCCAGAACCGTCACTAAAGTGAAGATTTTTCTCCAATATAAGTAGTTTTGCTAATAAAGCTGTAGTCTTGCCACTCCCAGGTACGGCATTAAGATCATTTGTATCAAAATTACTAATGAAATTTATCCTCTCTTTTTCGTCATCTATAAATGTCATCCCAGTAGGTAGTAATATGCTTTCAGCAAATTCTATATCTTCTTTAGTTACACTGATTTTCACAGACATATTTTATCGCCTCTATTAGATATGAAATAGTATCTTCTTTATATTTGTTGTCTTTAACATCCTGTCTTAATGTACTTAGAGATTCTTGTACTCTTTCTTTGAAATACGCCTCTTCTGTATCATTATCAAATGGGTAAGTATTGTCCACTAAATGTGCCAGTCCGTTTGCCAACTTTGTCTTATTTAAAGAATTACGGATTAAATCGTTGGCTAATTTTTCTTCATAATCAACATCACTTTTAACTTCTTTATATTTATTGATATGAACTTTAGATAAAACTAACATAAAGAATTCTTTAAGGTATTTTGATTTAAATAAACACCATTCCAAAGTCCATTCAGGCGATATAAAAGGTCTTATGATACTTTGATTTATTCCCTCTTCATTCTTCTTTCCTAGTTTACATTCAGTTATCTCTTTCTCCCTCTCGAGTCTTTCTTCAATGCATTTTTCCTTGTAATTTTTAACACGCTCTATATCTAGGGGTTTTTTATTCTCACAATTCTCATTATTCTCTTTATGCTCTTTACTTTTTTCATATTCTCTTATATCTAGGTCCCTCACAACTGCAACAGGAATACCCATTTGATCAGGTTTTTCATTATTCTTTCTCAAGAAGATTCTGTAGTAGTGGTCAAAACCTAGATTGCCTACATTAACAACAGAGACCTCATATTCTGTTAAGTTATAACCAAGATTCCTAGCCAATACAGGAATTAGAATCTCCTCTGACCAACCTTCAACCAGAATAACACCCCTAGCAAAGAAAAGGTTTGATTTTGTAACATCTAGAAACTTCTCAAGATATGCATAATTACTTTTATCTAATTCCGTATACTCACTTCCCATTGGAAAGGCACTGTTATTGGTACATATGATTAAGTTTTCTAGTTTTACTTTCGAAGCTAAGTTCGGGCTATGTGTTGTCAGTATAAACTGAATGCCTTTCTTCTCCTGTAATGTTTCAATAACTTTCAACTGTACTTGCGGGTGTAAATGGGCTTCCAACTCCTCAATCAGCCCAAGCTTTAAACCATCCCACTTTTCTTTGCTCAAATGGAGTAGCTCTGCTGCCATAAACAGTCTATTCAATGTTCCTAAACCAGGCTTTTCAACCCCTGAAATTACTAACGTTAAACTCTCTAATATATCTTTTATGTTTTCATCTGGAGTTTTAAATTCAATTTCGCTATCTTTGTTATAAAAGCCATGTATAAACTCATCTATTATTTCTTTAATCTTATAACCTTCATGTTCCTCCTTGTCTTCGTTTCCTATATCATCAATAGGACTGAAGTATTTCTTTATATCGTTGTTGAAACTCTTGAACTTCTTGTATAATAAATTCTCCTCTTCATTGTCAAATATCTCATGGCCCCTCACTATTTGTGAGAGTCTTGAATTCCGCTTGCAAACAAGTTCACTTTCAGCATCCCGTAACGGTTTTAAATATGTTGTTCTTAAGTAGTATCTTGCCTCAGCAGATAAAGTTGAACCTTCCTCATCCTTACCTGCCTTGATATCAGATGGTAGTATTCTATTGGGGGTTCGGGTTACATCATAGTTTACTTTTAAATAGGGCTCAGCCTTTTCCTGCGTGCCCTCCCAGCTCAACCATTCAATGAAGTTTTTCGCCTCTTCATCACTAAACCCCCTAAACTCTAGTTCTATCCTAAACCTATCTGACCTTTTCCCGTTTTTATCTACATAAAAATCATCTTCTGTGACTCTGATATATTCATAGCTATGAGTTTTTAAAACAAGTTTTATGGCATCCATAATAGATGATTTTCCAGAATCATTTTCACCTATTAGAACATTAAGATTTTCATTAAACCTAATCTCTAAATGCGGTTTTTTGATATCAAACTTATTACTATCTTTATCCAAACCGAACTTTCGGAAGTTCCATAACCTCATTTTGTATAAATACATACCTATCGCCCTTTCATAGATGTAATGAGTCTAATTTTGTAAGAATCATTTGGAAGAATAATCTATAGTAATATACATATACAAGAATGAATTACCTTATTTTAATAATATTATGGAATGTTTAAATAATCAAGCAGCATATGTCAGCACTTGTGGATAAATAGTCTTTACCACTCTGTATTTGGATAATGTTCATATACCAGTTTGTATCCCATCAATAGATATGTATATATTAATTCGAAAACATTAGCCTAATAATACATATTCAGTATCTCACTATCATAAAGTATATTCTAGTAATATTCTGCATTAGCTTATTAAATTAAGAAGGGTCATGATACTATTATAAAATATACTGGTAGTAGGTTTTACTAGTAGAGCCCAATATATTGTATAAAGTAGCAATAAATGATAAGATATAGCATATAGTCCAATTCACATAGTGTGCCTTTATAATGCAAAGACAAGGAGCCCTACTATGGCTTGTATATTCTGTGAGTACAATGAAAACAAAGATTTCATAGCAGAAAATGATCTTGCTATTGCTATATATGACAAGTATCCAGTAAATGAGGGACATGTACTGATAACACCCAAAAGGCATTATGCTGACTTTTATGAGTCAACTGCCAATGAGATCCTGGCCTTTTATGACCTGGTCCACAAGGTAAAGACAATACTGAATGAAAAATATAAACCAGATGGTTATAACATTGGTATAAATGTAGGACAGGCTGCTGGGCAGACAATCTTTCATCTTCATATACATATCATCCCCAGATACATAGGTGATGTTGAAAACCCAAGGGGCGGTGTACGCAAGCTAAAAAAAGCCCTAGTTGAATATGACGGCTAAGACACAGTTAATATAAGGCGTGATTGTATGGAATACAAGTCTCTCTATAGTAGTGAGCAAAATAGGAACTGCATAACTGGTGATCGCAACCATCTTTATGACAAGCTTAAAGTCGCTATTTCAAAGGCTAATAGGATTGATTTAATAGTGGCATTTCTGATGGAATCAGGTGTCAGGCTCCTGGTGGCAGATCTATTAGAGGCTGCGGCTAGAGGTACTCCCATCAGAATTCTATGCGGCAATTATCTGGGTATCACCCAGCCCCAGGCCCTCTTTCTTTTAAAGGATACTCTAGGTGATGAAGTGGACCTGCGCTTTTATAAGGAGACTAATAGATCCTTTCATCCAAAAGCCTACATCTTTGAATTTGAAGATGGTGGTGAGCTCTATATTGGTTCTTCAAATGTCTCCCACTCTGCCCTAACTAGCGGTATAGAATGGAACTACAGGCTGACCACCAAAGCCAATCTGGATGACTATAACTATTTTAAAAGGACCTTTGAGGACCTGTTCTTAAATAAGTCCATAATTGTGGACGACAATGAAATGCGTAGGTATTCAAAAAGCTGGAGAAGGCCTAAGATTTATGACCAGCTAGAGCGCTTTGAAGATGGAGTGTCCAAGGCAAGTGAAGCCCTTCCAAATTATGAAACAGATGAATTAGCTACTAGTGAAGGTAAACTGATTATCTACCCAAGGCCCAAGGGTGCTCAGATAGAAGCACTATATGAGCTTAGAAAGACCCGCCAAGAGGGCTGGGACAAGGGCCTGGTTGTTGCAGCCACCGGGATTGGCAAAACCTATCTGGCAGCCTTTGACTCTGTAGATTATAAAAATATACTGTTTGTAGCCCACCGGGAGGAAATACTTGCCCAGGCTGAACAAGCATTTAAACATGTAAGACCTGGCCTTAAAACCGATTTTTTCACAGGGGACCGCAAGGGTACAGACTGCGACATCCTCTTTGCAACTATACAGACCATAGGTAAGGCAGAGTATTTGTCAGATAAATATTTTAGCACCAACCATTTTGATTACATAGTTATTGACGAGTTTCATCATGCGGTAGCAGATAGCTATAGAAGGCTACTGGAGTATTTTAAGCCCAGCTTTCTGCTTGGTTTGACTGCTACTCCAGAAAGGCTAGATAATAAGGACGTTTTTATCCTCTGCGATTATAATACCGTCTATGAGCTAAGGCTCAAGGAGGCTATTAACAAGGGTTGGCTGGTACCCTTTAGGTATTATGGCATATTTGATGATACCGATTATTCCTATATAAACATTATAAATGGCAAATATGACGACCAGCAGCTTGAAGAAGCCCTTAGCATAAACAAGAGGGCTGATCTAATCCTAAATCATTACAAAAAGTTTAATAGTAAAAGGGCCTTTGCCTTTTGTAGTAGCAGAAAGCACGCCCTCTTTATGGCAGAATACTTTAGCCAACATGGGGTTTCATCGTGCGCTGTAATCAGTGAATATAGGAACAGCACTACTGCTAACGATTCTAGCTCCTTATATACAATGGAACGTAAAAGAGCAATAAAAATGCTAAGAAACAGTGAACTTAAGGTCATATTTTCAGTAGATATCTTTAATGAAGGTGTGGATGTCCCTGAGCTTGACATGGTCATGTTTCTAAGACCTACAGAATCGCCTACAGTCTTTTTACAACAGCTTGGCAGAGGGCTACGAAAAAAGAATGGCAAAAGCTATGTCAATGTCTTAGACTTTATCGGAAACTATAAAAAAGCCAACCTTATACCCTTTTTTCTAACTGGGGACTTAAGAGAGCCTACTGGACCCTATGGACAAACCGGTGTCATTATGCCAAAGGAAGAAGACTATCCAGATGGCTGCTATATAGACCTGGATTTTCGCCTAATTGACCTCTTTAAGAAAATGGCTACAGAGCAAATGAGCCTATTTGATAAAATAGTAGATGAATACATGAGGATAAAGGCAGACAAGAAAGATAAGCCTCTTAGACTAGCAGCCTATACCTATATGGATGAGGCTTTGATAAAGGCAATGCGGGCAAATAGCAAGCTTAATATATTTAAAGACTATCTAGCCTTTCTAGACAAAATAGGAGAACTAACAGATGATGAGCTAAAGCTTAAAGGGACACTAGCTCATGATTTTCTAAGGGTCATTGAAAATACTAGTATGAGCAAGACTTACAAGATGCCCATACTATTAGCCTTTTATAACCAGGGAAAGATCAAAATATCCATAGACGATGATGATATATATGAGAGTTTTGCAAGCTTTTACAGTAAGGCTTCTAATGCTATTGATATGTACAAGGATAAAAGCACAAGGACCTTTAAGTCTTGGGGCAAAAAGGAATATGTATCCCTAGCCCGCAGAAATCCAATTCGCTTTTTACAACAAAGCTCACCAGACTTTTTTTATACAGAGGGCGATAGGTTCTGTCTCAATCCTGAACTAATGGATTATATAAAAGACCCTGTCTTTATCAAACACTTCAAAGATATAATTGACTACAGGACACGAAGATTCTACAAGGAAAGACTTGAGAAACGGTTAAAGGAAATAGAACAATATAAATAGGTTTGGTAAAAGGAGAGTCAGTATGGAAAAGGTTATTAAGTATGACAAACTGATAAGAGACAGGATACCCGAAATAATTGAGGCCGATGGTAAAAGAGCCGTGACAGAAGTCTTAGACGATCTGGCCTTTAAAAGATACCTTGACATTAAGCTAGAGGAAGAGCTAAAGGAATACCTAGTAGCAGACAGCGTGGAGGAATTGGCTGATCTGGTGGAGGTAGTTTACGCATTACTGGACCTAAAGGGTGTATCCATAGAGGAATTTGAAAGGCTCAGAAAGGACAAGGCCTCAAAAAGGGGAAGCTTTACTAAAAGACTTGTACTTAAAGAGGTTATTTCTAAAGAGAAATAAAGCTATCAAGCCTTAATACCATATCAGTAAACAGGAGAATACAAAATGGCATACAGTATTGATGATAAACTAAAGATTGCAGTCACGTCCAGGGCACTCTTTCAGCTAGAGTATGAAAATAAGATATATGAGGAAGAGGGCCTAGTAGCCTATGAACAGTACCAGCTAGACCATGAGGACCAGCCGCTAAAGCCTGGTGCTGCATTTTCCCTAGTCAAGGCCCTGCTAAGCCTAAATGAACTAGCAGACCTAAAGCACAAGGTTGAGGTCATAATCACATCAAGAAACAGTATGAACAATAGTATCAGGGTCTTTAATTCTCTAAAGCTACTAGAGCTTGATATTAGCCGGGGCATATTTACCGGCGGAGTGTCTATGGCTCCTTATTTAAAGGCCCTTGGCATGGACCTATTTCTAACTGCAAATCCACAGGATGCCCAGGCTGCAATAGATGTAAATATCCCAGCGGCTACCCTACTAACAGATAATATAGAAAAGTATGATTTTAGCAGCCCTATAAAGGAGATCCGTATAGCCTTTGATGGAGATGCTGTTCTCTTTTCTGCTGAGTCTGAACAAATATACAAGGATTATGGTCTAGATGCCTTTACTGAGAATGAAATTAAAAATGCCAACAAGCCCTTACAGGAGGGTCCCTTTGCCAAGTTCTTAAAGACCATATCCCAGATCCAAAATGAACTAAAAGACGACAGTGCCATTAAAATACGTACAGCCCTTATAACAGCCCGAAACGCACCCTCTCATGAAAGGGTGGTAAGGACCTTAAGGGCCTGGAATGTCAGGATAGATGAAGCCTTTTTCCTAGGGGGCATACCAAAGCTAGAGATACTAAAGGCCTTTGGAGCCCATATCTTCTTTGATGACCAGACAGTTTATACGGTCCCGGCATCAGGAGTGGTTCCTTCTGGGACTGTGCCATATAGGACTGGTGGACCTATGGACTACTAATAGGCGCGAACCTAGCCATTATCGTCTCTGCAGCCTTTAGTCCATCAACTGCCGAGGACATAATTCCACCTGCATAGCCGGCACCCTCTCCTATTGGGTAAAGGCCCTCTACACTTGATTGAAAGTCCTCTCCCCTATTTATCCTTATGGGTGAAGAGCTCCTTGTTTCAACCCCTGTTAATATGGCATCGGGCATGGCAAATCCCTTTAGCCTCTTGTCAAAATAGACTAGTGCTTCCTTTAGAGTCTCTATTACATAAGCTGGCAGGCAATCCCTTAGCTGGCCTAGGACTACACCAGGCCTATAGCTAGGCTGGACACTGCTAAAGCTCTTACTTTCCCTGTCATGTAAAAAATCTCCCACTAGCTGGCTAGGAGCCCTATATGACCTGCCGCCTAGCTCATATGCTAGTCTCTCCCACTTGCGCTGAAAATTTACACCTGCCAGGGGATGGTCACTGCCAAAGTCCTCAGGATTAACTCCCACTAAAAGGGCTGAGTTTGCATTTAGGCCATCTCTTTTGTACTCACTCATCCCGTTGGTAACTACATAGCCTTGCTCAGATGCCGCAGCTACCACATAGCCACCCGGGCACATGCAAAAGGTATATGCTGATCTACCAGACTTTGAATGGTAGGCTAACTTGTAATCAGCAGGTCCTAGGCTGGGGTATTTAGCAAAGCTCCCATACTGGCTTTTGTTTATAAGGGCCTGGGGGTGTTCTATCCTTACCCCTATGGAAAAGGGCTTTTGCCTAATGGATATGCCCTTTTTGTAGAGCATATCAAATGTATCTCGAGCACTATGGCCTATAGCTAGAATAACCAGGTCAGTCTCTAGCCTCTCTTTATTATTTATCTCAACTGCTGACAGCCTCCCATCCTCAATAAAAAGGTCAGTCAGCTGACTTGAAAACCGGACCTGACCGCCATGGCCTATTATCTCTTGTCTTATGTTTTTGACAATAATCCTAAGCTTGTCCGTACCTAAGTGGGGTTTGTTATAGTATAATATCTCCTTTGGCCCACCAGCCTTTATAAACTCCTCTAGGATAAAGCGACACCTTTTATCATTTATTAGGGTTGTGAGCTTGCCATCGGAAAAGGTACCTGCCCCGCCCTCGCCAAACTGGACGTTACTATCAGGGTCAAGGGGGCCAGCTGACCAGAATTTTTCTATTTTTTCTGCTCTTTTATCCACATCTTCCCCACGTTCGATAACAATTGGCTTATAGCCCCTCCTAGAAAGGACAAGGGCTGCAAAAAGTCCAGCAGGGCCAAAACCCACTATTACAGGCCTTTGCTCGAGTTTTTCCTTGCCAAAAGTCAGGTCCTGATGGACCAATTGCGGGACCTTTTTTGCCCCTTTTGAGGCATGTTTTTTAAGTAACTTATCCACATCTTTAACCGAGATATCCACAGTATATACGAAAACGATTTTATCTTTTTTTCTAGCGTCAATGGACTTTTTATGGATCCTCAAGTCCTTTACTTCATCCCTGCTTATCCTTAGCTTTGAGGCGACAACCCTAGCTAAGATTTCCTCTTCCTGGTCCAGTGAGCAGATATCCTTTACTGGCACTCTTATGTTTGAAAATCTAATCATAACATCCTCCAATTGGTCTTTTAGCTTATCTACTTGGCAGCATTTAAGCCTGCCAGATAGCCTGACGACCAGGCCCATTGAAGGTTAAAGCCTCCACATAGGCCATCTATATCTATAATTTCACCTGCAAAGTAAAGGCCCTCTACTAGCCTTGACTCCATGGTCGATTGGTTTATCTGCCTTGTATCTACTCCACCTGCTGTCACCTGGGCACTTGGCCAGCTCTTTGTTCCTATAACATTAAAGCTCCAGTCGGTTAGGATGTCAGCAATCCTGGATAGGTCCTGCTTTGATAAAGCAGAAACAGGGGTATTTAGCTTTTCAATGCCAGCAGCCCTTAGTACAGGAGGGATTAGTCTTTTATTTATAAGGCCTACTAGGCTAAATTGGGCTGTCTTTTTAGGCGACACTTGGTTTCGCCAGGTCAAGAGTTCAAATACCTGGCCCTTGGTCATGGTATCTATTAGGGTTAGCTTAATGCTTGGCCTTTTACCCTCAATTAGGAGTTGGCCTGCCCTCCTACTTAGCTGCAAAATCGGGGGACCTGACACACCATAGTTGCCAAAGAGAATGTCGCCCCGGTCAGTGGCTAGGGACTTGTCCCCATCAAATAACTCTGCAGTGCCTAGAAACTTTACCCCATTTACCTGGTTAAAGATTGACCCCTCTAGCTTTAGCTGTACTAGGGCAGGAAAAATGCTGATTATATTGTGGCCTAGGGCCCTAGCTAGGTCAAATCCATTCCCATCAGAGCCAGAGGAAGGCATGGCCTTGCCACCTGCTGCAAGTATCACCCTATCAAAATTTAGGCTAGACTTATCTTTTAGCTTTATAACAAAGCCCTTGCCCTTTGGTAAAAGCTTGTCCACAAAGGCCTCAGTAATTATATTTACTCCTGATAGCTCTAGCTCATATCGGAGGACATCTAGGATACTGGCTGCCTGGTCTGACATGGGAAATACCTTGCCCTGGTCTTCGACCTTGTGGCTGATGCCAAGGACTTCAAAAAACTCAATTGTAGCCTGGGCTGGGAAACTAGCTAAAGCGCTATGGGCAAAGCTTGGATTTTCACCGAAATATGAGTCCACTGAGCAGTTTATATTGGTAAAGTTGCACCGGCCATTACCAGTTGCTAGTAGCTTTTTGCCAACCCTGGGGTTTCTCTCAAGTATGGTTACTTGGGCTCCCTGACGAGCTGCAGTGATTGCAGCCATCATGCCGGCTGCCCCACCTCCTACTATACATACCTTTCTTGTCCTTTGTGTCATTATGATTTCCCCTTTAAATCGGCCAAAGCCCATATTCAAGTCTAATTATATATTATATACCCACTTGATTACAGGATTATTTTACCCTCGGCTAATCAGTAGCTAGCTAAAGTCTATAGCATACTTTTTCCTACTGGGCGTTAGCTTAAGGGGGCCTATTGCATATTATATTGTATAGCAAGCTAGTAATTTAAAAAAAGGCTAGGGGGCCTTGATATGGCGTTTAGGTGTAATAACTGTAGAAAAAGAGCCGGAAACCTAGAAATGGCCGGCTTGGTCATAGGTCAGCTAGGTAGGGACCTGTTGGTCGCCTGGGGCATAATTCCTGATAGGCAAAGGGCCAGCGCAGAGTCCATAGCTGGAAAACTAACAGCTGGCCTTATAAATGGTTTTGGCATATCCTGTCCTAGATGTGGCAGGGTGGATTGGGACCATATAGAAAATAGGGGCTAGCGCTAGGCCTAGTTAGCTGGTCCCTACCTTTTAAAAAGCCTGAATAAAAATATTATGGAAAGCAAAAGTACAGCTAATAGGAGCTGGGACTGGGTCCTCAGGTACCAGGGCCTCTGACTTAGTTCTGTAGTCGTTAGATAGGAGTAAGTATCAACAATTGTCCCCTTTTGCTTTTCATAGGCTTGGACCTTTGCCTCCTCTGCTTCGCTTGGCCTATCCTCCCCCTGCTGTTCAGGATAGTACCTTTGGGCGAATACAATTAGCCTATCGTTTTCCTTGCTTTCATGATAACAGGTAAGAAGGGTCACCATATCTCTATCCTCCACCAGGGACAGGTATTCAACCTGGTCAGGCCAGATAATCTTGTTGCCAGTAACCTGGTAGTGGAGGGTCTCCCAACGATTTCTTATCCTAATATGGTCTCCTGCTTCTAGCCTTTTAATATCAGAAAAAAGTTTTTTAACCCTACCTGCGTGAGCTGCAATAACAGCATTGGTATTAGGCCCCCCAATAGGTAGGCTGGTACCCTTTATCAGGGCTGCCCCCTTGTCAAGATGGTCCTTGCTGGCCCCTAAATAGATGGGCAGGGTCAGGCCTAGCCTATCTATTGTTATATAGGCAAAAATCTTGGCCTTGTCCTCATCCTCGGTTAGGTAGACCTGGTCCCACAGGGCATCTGTTTCTTCAAAGGGATCTGTTAGGCTACAGACCCCCTCCCAGAGCCTCCTATTGTACTGCCTTAGGTATGCTAAATCCTTGTCCAAGTCTTCCCCTGCGTTAGAGTCATTTTCTATTATATTTATATCCTCATTAGATAGAGGATCCGGCATTTGGGCTGGACTACTTTCTAATTTGCCCCTTTCCTTTTCTTTTATGGACTCGTATAGGTCATCTTCAGCCGTAGACAGGCTCAAAGAGTAAATAATATTAGAAATAAAGGGAAAAAAGAATAAGGATAAGCCAAGTATAAATAAGACTATGCCAGTAATTAGACAGGTAAAGTTCCCATTTTTCATAGCCATTTTAGCTCCTTAGTCTCTTGTAGGTTTTCCTTAAGGCATTTAGCTCCTGATAACTTTTATAATCCTATAACCTTCTATTATAATTAAGATAAGAAGCACAATCCCAATAATGAGAATAATGCTTTTATGCTTGTCAGCGTTTGGAGTAGGCTGGCCTTGTTTAGTCCCAGTCACAGGCTCCGTTTCTATAGCCTTGTCCCCCCTTATTTGAGCCTCATTTTCATAGTCTATACGGCGGCCCCTGACTAGCAGCCTATGGGAGTTTATCATATAGGGAGTACAGGTCAAGAGGGTACAATAATCCTTTTCAGGGACTATGCTTAAGTCACTAAAGTCTGTTGGCTCCACTGTCTTTATCTGGTCCACCTCATATGTCAGCCTGCCTGCTAGGTTGTTTATATGAAATACATCTCCTATCTCTAGCCTGTGTAGGTCAGTAAAAAGCTTGGCCTTTGGCAGTCCCCTATGGGCTGTCAAAACCGCATGGGTATAGGCTCCCCCTACGGGTAGAGAGGTCCCCTCCATATGGCCTACCCCCTTTTGCAAAACTTCCTCAGAGCTACCTGCGTACAAGGGGGCACTAAGGCCTATCTTTGGTATTTGGATAGAGCCTATCTGTTCATTTAGCTCAAGCATCCTAGCATATTCCCGGATACCTGCCTCCTTTTTTTCCTTTAGGTATGGGTCCTCTAGCTTGTCTACATCAAACCTACCTGATAGGAGGTCATTATAGGCATGGGCCAGGTTCAAAAGCTCAGCGACCCTGTCCTGCTCCATAGTTTCTAGCTCTTTTTCAAAGCCCTCCATACTCTTATTAGCAGCCCTATTATAGATAAGGTTTGACACTATTGGGTAGGCAAAAAGGCCTAAGCCTAATAGAAAAATCATTATTAAAGTTAGGGTTTTTACCCTTTTATTTAACTTCATAGCAAACCTCCTGCTACTTATCCTCTTGTTTATTAGTTCTAAAGGCTTAAGGGCAGGCTGGGCCCGCCCCTAAGTCTAAAGCTTAAGATTTTGTTTTTTAAGACCTTCCCTTTTTCCTCAATACTAGGACTGCGGCCCCCATTAGACCAAGGCCTGTTACTGAAAATACTAGGCTGCCAATGCCACCTGTCTGAGGGATCCTGGGCTTTTTAACGTTTACAACCTTTATTAGTTTTGTCTCACAGTCATAGCTGTCTTGCTTTACCTCAAATTTTAGATCCTTCATCTTTATATAGCCTTCAGGAGTCTTTATCTCCTCAAGCCAGTATTCAAAGGCTTGGCCCTTGTCCCCATAGGCTAGACCCCTTACCTCGAACTTGCCCTGGTCATCAAGCCTTAAAATAGTAGCCTCATTAATGTCTTGGATCCAGCTTATCCTGCCCATTTCATCTTGCTTCATATAGAGGAAGCCGCCTTCTACCTGCTTTTTGACTACAAACTCTGCATCCTTTAGCAAGGGATTATACTTGTTATCTGCAGCGTCAACCTTTATGAACTTTCTGCCTCCGGTATGAACCTTGGGCCTTTTTGGCTTTGGAACATCTGTCTCTTTTTCCTTGGTAAATTTATGCTTGTAGTTAATCTTTGCATTATTTTCTATTTCTGTGCCCATTTCGGCAGTATTATTTATCCTGGCATTAAATCTAATCTCAAGATACTTTCTAGCTCCATCTGCAGGCCTTCCCTTGGCGAGCTTTGCTAGACCTGCCTCTGTAAAGGCTAAGGTAAAGCCTCCACCTGCAGCTCCGATCTCTGACTCACTGACCGTGTAGTCATCATCTAAGGCAAGGGCGACTCCATTGTAGCTAACAGATATAGCTCCCATATAGTCTAGCCTCTTGTCTAGCTCTTCTTTTATCTCAAATTTGCTATAGTTCTCAAAGCCGACTGGGACTGTTGGGTAGATAAAGTAGCTAAACTCCTCTCCTATATCAAAGCCAGCATAGTCATTGTCCTTTTCCCTTACATCCTTATCAATCTCAGGCTTGTCAACAAGGATGTTTTTAGGATAGATATGTATACAGGTCAGCCTGTTCCCATCATCATCTAGGGCAGGTATATCTAAAATAGTAGGAACACCTAGCTGTTCTACAAAGGTATCTGGTTGCTTGGTCTCCCTGATATAGTAGCGGCCATCGGTCAAGTTAATTGTCCCACCTGCGGGAATATCTCCTATTTTGCTAAACTCCTTGTTTAGTTGCCCGTCACTTTTGTCCTTTAAACTCTCTAAAGTAGTGTCCGCCTTTACCTTCCATATGGTAAAGATAACCTCTGGTCCTGCATACTCATAGGCATTGTTGCCTAGGTCCTTGATTGTGTTTGCATCTAGCTGACTACCATCATGGTCACGTAGGGTAAAACCACCAGTACCGACAATCTTGTGGATAGTGACAGGTGTCTCAGGCTCTGGCGGCCAAGGAGGCCAACACATAATGCCAGCATCCTCTGCGTAAATGTTAACTGCTCCTATAAATAGAAGCACTAAAGTTAGTAAGAAACCTACAGTTTTTTTGAGCCTTTTCATTTTTAACTCCCCCTTTTTCTATTTATCTAGTCCTTATCCCATCCCTTAAGCACTGCTAAAGGAGGTGGACAAAGTCTATATGAATATCGATATTCAGGGGGGACAAGATTTATGACATTAAGGGGACAAAAAAAACACCAATCATTTTCACGATTGGTGCTGGTCTTTCTTTGTATATGGCCTCTGTAGTCAAGCTATTATAGTATTTTCTTTATATAGTCAGCTAGGATACTCGCTGCCCTTTCATGGTCTAGCCTGCCAGGATGCATTATTGCTCCTATTGTTTCCTCTGTAGTAGTTGGTAGCTTAAAATAGGCCACCCTGTCATCACCGCTTTTGATCTTGTAGCTATTTACAGCCTGGTCTATGGCCTCTGTTAGGCTTGCTCCACCCATGCCATAGGTCCAGATAATATAGGCCCCTTTGTTGTATTTTCTTAGCTTGTATAAAAAGTCCTCTACTGCCTGCATAAAGGCCTCTAGACTTTCCCTTTCAAAGGTCCCATCTGGGTTTAGCTTTTGCTTGTAAACCTTGCCGGTCTCTGGGTCCGTCCAGCCTGGGTTTGTAAAGGCTGTTTGGTCATTGGTCCCTAGATTTACAACCACAATATCAGCTTGCCAGCTATCAAAATCATAGTCTTCAAAGGCTCCAAGCCTCTTGTTTTTTTCGCCTACTAGGACTCCACATACCTTTTCATAATGGGCAGGTAGCTTTGAATTAGGATTGTTGTCCCAGCCGGTTAGGACTCCAAAACCACTTTGGGATACTACTCTATAGTCAGCATTTAAAGCATCTGCAGTCAGCTTGGTATAGTTATGTATTGAGCTAAACCACATGGAGATCCAGTCTCTTTCCTCCTGTGCTCCAATGGCACCCTCGCCAGAGCTGATACTGTCACCTACAAATTCAATTTTTAAAGGCTTGTCCTCGACGGGGTAAAAGTCACCATCAGTCTTTACTCTATGTATTATTAAGCTATGGTCAGGGTCACCGCCCATGGCCTGGGTATCCTTGTAGATCCTTATGTTTTTGACTGTCTCCTTGGACATACCCCTAAAGAGGCAGAGCCAATAACGTCCCTTTACCAGCATGAGCCTACTAATGGGGACTGAGTTTATGCTAATAACAAGCCAGGGTTCATGGGCACTGTAGTCTGACTCAACCTCTAGCCACAGCTCTGATCCACTTATATTTAGCTCAATACCACTGCCAGTCCAAAAAAGGGCCAGGGGCGACAAGCGGCTACTTGTCCTACCGTGTACCTTTAGGTTTTCTATATCCTTGATGTCTATTACTTTTAAGTCCTGATTTTTCTCCACTTTTCTTACTCCTGTTCTAAACTATTACTTTTTACACTTTTCCTATATAAATATAGCCAGCTAAAATAGGCCGCTAAATAAAATTTTCTATAACCTATAGTTTACCCTTTCTAGAGCCCTTGATATGGGTATATAGAGGGCAACAGCTACCACTATGGAAAAGGTCCCGTTTATAAGTGTGGCAGGTAGACTAACTGCTGAGGCTAGTACTGCTGGATAAAAGTTAGAACCAACCAGCATTAGTGTTAGTACTCCAAAGGCAAACTCCCCTAATAAATTAAAGGCTATACCTGCAACTGCACCTAATATGGCATACTGAATCTTTACTGGGTATTTTTTAGAAAGACCGGCTGCTACTAATAAGCCTGCCCCTAAGACTAGGGAAAATATATAGAGGGCAGGGTTTATAACTAGGGACTTTTCTACGCCCTTAATTAAAATTTCATTGCCCCTTGCAAATGATGTAATCATAAGGCCTATACCTATTACAATGAAAAAAGCTGCAGCTATTATGATCCAGCCTATAGGTGACCTAGCCTTATCTTTTTTATGTTTTTTAAATATCCAGCCTGTTACAAGGCCTATACCCAGCTTTAAGATCAGGGTTTTTGGTACGCTTGCCCCATAGCCATTTAAGGCATCAAAAAGGCCCATACCAATAGAACCTGATATACCACCGATAAAGCCATTAAATAAAAGAGCTGCTAGTATAACAAACATATTGCCCATATGTAAAAAAGGATTGCCTACAGGTGATGGAATGGGGATCCTTACATATAAGGCTATATAACAAATAGCAGAAAATAGGCCGATCAATACAAGCGTACGGGTAGAGTAGGTCCTAAGACTAGCTTTACCTTCATTCATATTAATAACCTCCATACAATTAATAGCTAAATTGCAGGTTTATTATATCACAGCTTTCTACTTATTACTGTATGAATTTGCCTTATACATGCCTTTGTAGGAACCTTAAATAACTCCTTCTTCCTTGAGTATAGCAATAAGGGCCTCTACCACTAAGGGATCAAAGTGTCTACCACTACAGGAGATTAGCTCATCGATTGCCTCTTGTGGAGATTTGGCCTTCTTGTAGGCCCTCTCTGAGATCATTGCATCATAGGCATCTGAGACAGCAATTATCCTAGCCTCTAAGAGAATCTGATCTCCTTTAAGGCCCTTAGGATAGCCAGAGCCATCTAGCCTCTCGTGGTGCTGTATTATAATATCAGAAACGTTTTCACAATATGTGTTCTGTACCAGCTGAACCCCGTAAATAGAGTGTTGTTTTATAAGCTCATATTCTTCTTTGCTTATGGGGGTTACTTTTTTTAAGATACATTCATGTATATTTAGCTTTCCTATATCATGGAAAAGAGCTGCAAATGCAATGTTTTCGGCCATATCCTTTGAAAGTTCTAGCTTATTAGCTATTTTCAGGGCATAGGCAGAAACCCTTTGGTTATGTAGGTAGGTCTCACTGTCCTTTTTCTTGGCTTTTTTGAGCAAACTGAATAATCCGCTAACAGGGTAGTCTGTTACATCCCTTTCATCAAGCAATCTATGTAGCATTATCTTTGCCCCGTAGTCATTTCCTAAAAGATCGAGTTCCTCTGAGTACTGTCTATACCACACAGTTTACCTCCATAGGTGTTTGTAGTAGCCATGCTGTCATTGGTAAAATGCATGGTCATTATAATAACTCAAAAAAACATAATGAATTGCATTCCTAGTACTTATTATACTTCTTTTTTTAGCCTTTTACCATCCTTTTTGCATCTTTTATAATTTGCTCGGGAAAACCTATATGCTCAAGCAAGCTAATAGCATTTCGAGAACTTGATACACCCTTTCGTATCTTATAATCAAAGATAATATCCTTGTCCTGCATTTTTTCTGTAAAATAATAATTGTCGTATAAACTACTTAGTATTTGTGTTAACTCTATGTCATGGGAGGCGACTATCGCAATACAGTTTTTGCTTGACAAAAAGGTCAATACTGATGAGGACGCAGCCAGCCTTTCTACTGTATTAGTTCCCCTTAATATCTCATCAATTAAGCATATGACAAGTCTATCCTCGCTTATGTTTTCAATGATTCTCTTAAGATACTTTATTTCTCTAATATAATAGCTCTCTCCTACCATTAGATCGTCCCGAATAGCCATGGATGTTATAATCTTCGCATAGGGGATTTTCATCTCCTGGGCCATGCATGTATTAATATTTTGGGCCAGTATAGCGTTAATGGCTACTGCCTTTATAAAGGTGGACTTTCCTGATGCATTTGATCCTGTAATAATAGTACTCTTATCCATGGTCACAGTATTACAAACAGGGTCATCAATTAAGGGGTGATATATCCCCTTTAGGTCAAGTACATGGTCCCTAGTAAAGCTAGGGGTACAATACTTAGGCAGGCTCTCTCGGAATGAAGCAACAGATATGGCCATATCGACCTCTCCAAGCCCCATGTATAGATCCGTAAACTCACCACGCCTTGCCTCTAGACCTTTTATTATCCTATGATAGAGGGTAAAATCCAAAAGGAAGCCCCCCAGTAAATAATCACTTAGGATGGCCAGCATGTCCCCTGAAAGAGCAGCATCTTTTTTCATTTGAAATAAGCCCATAATAAAGGATATTCCCTTAAATGGCTTGACTAGCCGGCCTATATCCTCAAACTCTTTTTCATATGTAAACTTTTTTGTATTGGCAAGGGTCCTGCCTGTAGCTATAATGCCAAGGATATTCCTAAGCAGGTTAAGGTTAGCCTCAAACTTAACTTTCCCTATAGTATAGGTAGCAACATTTATGACCAATACTACAAGTGTTAAGTACATATAACTTGAATTATTTAATACTAGGGCAGGTAGGAAAGATAAAATAAGACCTAATTGTAGGGCCCGATAAAGCCATATGCTTGGTATTTTATGCTTGTCCAATTGTTCTATTGATTTGGGCAGATGATAGGACTGACTGTCCTTGCCTAGATGAGAAAATAGGACCTGCATCTCCTCCCTTTCCTTGGCATTAGCTGCAAAAAAAGAAAGCTTTTTTTCAAACCCTTGCCCATACAGACTATCCATAGGCAGACAATGGAGCTTTGAGTATAATACTTGGTCTCCTATAAATGAACGACAATTATTTATCCGCTGATATACCTTATCCATCTCAAGGTCATTCCAGCTTATATCATCGATCTTTTCATCCTCTGGTACATCTTTTTTATGCACCTGCCAGTGGTAGCCTATTTCCTTAAAGTCATAATCTCTTTTTTTGGGTTTTTGCCCATAGAGCCTCCTGATTTTCTGGCGATGCCTCACCTTACTTTTCCTGTGGTTTACTATATTAGAAATAATTATAAATATGATTACTCCTGCAATATAAGGCAATCACTCATCTTCCTCTCTCGATAGGCTATGCTTTACCCTAAGTCTATGGATTTTTTCAGATAGGACCATAGGGCAATTACTCCTTTAATTTGTCTATACATAAAAAACCGGTGTCTTTCTTCTTGTAGCCATGCCCTGAAATATATCAACTATAGCTTGCACACTCAACCTTTAAGGTAAAAATGAGTGGATTATTTCGTCTTTAAAGGCAGGTTTATCCTACTTATGATAGGGTTCATTGTTTATAATCTTAAAGGCCCTATATATCTGTTCGAGCAGGATCAGCCTCATTAACTGATGGGGGAATGTAAAGCTTGAAAAGGATAGGAGCAAGTCCCCTTGTTTTCTTATGCTGTCATCTAGGCCTATAGATCCACCGATGATAAAGTCTATCTGGCTCTTGCCAGTAATAGCTAGATTGCTAATATAGTCAGCTAGCCCTTCTGAGTCTAGGGCCTTTCCCTTGATATCTAGTACAACCTTTATTGAATCCTTGCGAAGCAGGCGTTCAATCCCAGCAGCTTCCTTTTGCTTTACTATATCCATCTCTTTTAAGGATAGGTTTTCTGCTGCCCTCTCATCTGGGACCTCTGCTATCTCTAGCTTAGCATACCTACTAAGTCGTTTTCGATACTCAGCTATACCCTGGTTTAGGTATTTTTCTTTGATCTTGCCAACACAAATTAACCTAATATTCATAAACTAGTCCTCAGCTTGCACTACTAATCATGGTCAAAAGCTCCATTACCAGTATACCTATAATTATAGCTACAGCTATTAGGGTGGGGATAAAGTCAACTATCCTGGCCCTTCTTTTAGCTGGTTCACTTGCATTTTGGATATCCATTGTATTTAAAGAAAGCTCATCTTGCCTTTCTGACCCTGCATATATCTGCTCTTTATCCTTAATTTTGGCCTCTTTGGCTGCCTTGTGCTTTCCTTTTGTGACTAGGATAAAGCCTGCAAAACAACCACTAAAGAAGGCAAGTGCAATAAAGCCAAAAACAGCCATTACAATTAGGGTAAATTTCAATTGGGCATCGGGAATGTCCCTTATGCTTTCTACTGCTTCCTCTCCTATAGGAAAGAGCTTTTGTAATATGCTACTTACATATACAAGGGTTACTGCTATGGAATTATTTATAAAGTGGTAGAGGATACCTGTAAACAAGGTGTTTGACCTGTATACAATGTAGGCTAGCAAAATACCTAGCAATAGGGTAAAGGGTAAGGATACAATACTAAGATGTAACAGAGAAAACATAATTGCTGTCAAGACTATTGAAACACGAGTGCCTAGTTTTTCATAGCCCCTCATAATCACTCCTCTAAAAAGGAACTCCTCGGCTATGGCAGGTGTTAAGGCAATCACCGCTAGGGCTAGCAGGTACTGCTCGGGTGAGGATATGTCAGGTAGGGTACCAGTTTGCGGTGTCCCAATCTTACTTAGTAGGATGTTCCAGACAAAGTTTATCGGTATAATGACCCCATATCCAAAGACCGCCATCCCTATGACTAAGAAGAATTCCCCTAGGCTTATCCTATTTATCCTTGTAGTCTTTTTTATATTTATCCTTTTGACCACTAGATAAACCATTGGAGGTACTAGTATTGCTACTATCTGAATTATAAATAATATTAGAAAGCTACTATTTCCTGCAAACTCAAAACGACTTGAGGCCAAGGATAGGCCCACCATCAATAATAGGACCACAAGGTATAGTAGACTTGCAGCTAAAACTGATGGTTTTTTTACTATAGAGTTATTTGCATTGTTTTCCATATATGCCCACATCCCTTCCTTTCTATAATATATCAAGGACCCTTTCAATGCAAACTAAAAAGAAAAATCATCCTGCAAATTGTAGCTTTAATATCTAGCTACAGGCAAAAAAATAAGTATCTCCCTTTGCTAAATGCTTGCCCTAGGATGGCAAAAGATAAAAGAAGATACTCCTTTATTTATCCGGCTCCTCTAGAGCCTAGGATAAATACTATTTTTACTGTCTAATAAGTTTTACTCGTCTCATGCCTGTATAACTTGGACCTAATTTTTATATAGGATAATTAAGGACAATTCCTGTACAAGGCTGGCTTTTTAGCAATACTTTCATACCATAGCTCTATCTTTCCTTTGGCTCTAGGACCATATCAAGGCTTTTCTCCTGCCTGCCCCTTAAAAAGCTTACCCTTACCCTGTCGCCAACCCGCCTTGAGTATATAGCAGTCCTTAGGTTTATCATCTTGTTTACCTCTATATCATCAATCCTAGTTATTATATCATCAACCCTAATGCCAGCCCTATAGGCCGGCCCCCTCGGGTCAATGTCTACAACATAAACACCCTCCTTTAGGTCGCCATCCTGCATATAGTATTTGGCTATTATCCTATCTAGGCCCACTATACCTATATAGGGTGTTGTATATTCCCCTTCCCTTACAAAATGATCTATTACTGGCTTTGCAACATTAATTGGTATAGCAAAGCCTATACCCTCTGCACTAGTCACCTTTAACGTATTGATACCGATAACCTTGCCATCAATATTAATAAGGGGGCCTCCAGAGTTGCCCGGGTTTATTGAGGCATCTGTTTGGATTAGGTCCTCCATAAAATTTCTCCCTAGGTCTGTGGGGACCTTTACAAGCCTGTCCAGGGCACTGATAATACCAGAGGTTACTGTATGCTGAAACTGAAGTCCTAAGGGGGTCCCAATTGCCACAACTGTTTCGCCTACTAAAAGCTGTTCACTATCACCTAGTACTGCAGCAGGGAGGCCCTTTACATCAACCTTTACTATAGCCAGATCCAGGCTGGGGTCTGTCCATTTTACCTCCCCCTCTAGCTCGTCCCCATTTTGCAGTATTACATTTATCTGATCTGCTCCTCCTGCCACATGGTCATTGGTAAGTATATAGCCATCTGAGTGGACAATAACACCAGACCCGACTCCATCTAGGACCTCTTCTTGGCTAAATATATTGTCTTTACTGACCTGCCTAGTTGAAATGCCTACTACTGTTGGGCTAAGCTTCTTTGCCACTATGGCGATGGCTCCACCCTCATTGACTGCCCGTGTCTGACTAGCCTGATCTTTTTCATCTAGCCCTTGGTATCCAAGGTCCTGGTAGTCCCCTTTAGGCCTACTATCTCGGCTACATGATGGAGAAAAAATCATTGCAAAGACTGCAATGATTATAAGTAGTGTTATATTAAGCTTTCGTCTTTGCAAGCTGCCAACCTCCTGTTTGACTGTTAGAGCCTGCCTGGTTTACTTAAACTGGTATACATTGCTTATCCTATCCCTGTAGGTCATGTCGAGAAAGATGTCCTTGCCTACCTTGACCCCTCCATCCTCTAGGATCTCAGTCACTGTATCAAGTGCCAGCTGGGGATGGTTGTTTTCCCTACTTAAGTGGGCAAGAAGCACATGGGTCACCCTACCCTTTACTAGCTCAAGTAGGGCCTTGCCCGAATCCTCATTTGATAGGTGCCCCTTTCTGCTCAGGATCCTTCTTTTTAGCATAGCTGGATAGGGTCCATTTATCAGCATATCCTGGTCATGATTTGCCTCTAGTATAACCATGTCAGAGTCCATAACAGTCTTTATAAGCTTTTTGTTAGTGTACCCTAAATCGGTGGTTATACTTATTTTTTTGTTATTATTGTAAAAGCTAAAGCCTACAGGATCGGCTGCATCATGGGGTATTTCATAGGCCTGGACATTTATATCTTGAATATAAAAATCCATATCCTTGTCAAATATTCTTATATTAGAGGGACTGACCCTACCTATCTTTGACTCCATAGCAGCCCAGGTCTTTTCATTTGCATAGATGGGGATATTAAACCTTCTAGATAAGACACCTGCCCCCTTTATATGGTCAACATGTTCATGGGTAATCAGGATCCCATTTAGGTCAGATCCATCTATACCAACGTCCTTAAGTCCGTCAATAATATATTTGCCAGCCAGGCCAGCATCAACTAATATATGTGTTTTTTCAGTTCCTAAATATGTGGAGTTGCCGCTAGAACCGGAAAAAAGCGAGCAAACCTTTAAGCTCATCATCAGGCCCCCTGTGTAGTTTAAAAGAAAAAAGAAGAAGGCTTGTACAAAAGCCTTTCAGATACCAGACAGGTATCCCTATCTATTATAGTATATTTAACACAGCTTAGCCACAGCTAAGCAGGATATACTTTTCTCCATATTATAGGCGGTTTTATGGTATAATCTTTAAAACATATGTTTTTTAAGGAGGATTATAATTTGGATTATGGTAAAAAGGCGCTACTCTTGCATGAGAGCCTAAGGGGCAAGATATCAGTTGAGCCAAAGCTAGAAGTTAAAAACAGTGATGACTTAAGTACAGTATATACCCCTGGTGTGGCAGAGCCCTGCAAAAGGATACATGAAAATCCTGAGGATGTTTATAGGTATACCAGCCGAGCAAATATGGTGGCAGTTGTAACAGATGGATCAGCCGTACTAGGTCTAGGCGATATTGGACCTAAGGCTGCCCTGCCTGTTATGGAGGGTAAGGCAGTCTTGTTTAAAAGCTTTGCTGGAGTAGATGCCTTTCCCATCTGTCTAGATACAAAAGATGTAGATGATATAGTTAAAACAATAAAGTTAATGGCACCGACCTTTGGCGGAATAAATTTAGAGGATATTGCTGCCCCTAGGTGCTATGAGATCGAGGACCAGCTAAAGAGAGAGCTTGATATACCAGTCTTTCACGATGATCAGCACGGTACAGCCATTGTCTGTGTGGCTGCCCTTATAAACGCACTAAAGCTAGTCGGCAAGACAATAGACAAGGTAAAGATCGTTATAAACGGTATTGGCTCTGCAGGTTCAGCCATAGCTAGGCTACTTATACAAATGGGGGCAGGTCCCATGGTCTTGTGTGGCAGGGAGGGAATCCTCTATCCTGGAGATAAGAACAATGATTTTATGAAGGAAGGCCTGGCCAAGTTTACAAACCCAGAGGGAAAAAGGGGACAGCTAGCCGATGCCCTAAAGGGTGCAGATATCTTTATTGGGGTTTCTGCCCCAGATGTGGTCAGTCCTGAAATGATTGCCTCCATGAACAAGGACTCAATTGTCCTGGCCTTGGCAAATCCAGTTCCAGAGATTAGCCCTGACCTAGCCATAGGAGCAGGGGCTCGAGTAGTTGGTACAGGCAGGTCAGACTATAAAAACCAGGTCAACAATGTCCTAGCCTTTCCCGGAGTCTTTCGCGGTGCCCTAGATGTTAGGGCCTCAGTCATAAATGATGAAATGAAGATAGCAGCTGCAAAAGCTATTGCCTCAATAGTCGCAGATGATGAGCTAAGGGAGGACTATATCCTGCCCCTACCCTTTGATAAAAGGGTGGTCCCCGCAGTGGCAAAGGCCGTAGCTGAGGCTGCAAAAAGGACCGGGGCTGCTAGATAAGGAGATAGGTAAATGAGGACCATAAGTACAGACCAAATAATTGAGGCGGTAAAAGACCTATGTATTGACGCCGCCTGTATACTAAATGATGATATAAGGGAAAAAATCAAGGAGGCTAAACAGCAAGAGGAATCCCCCTTTGCAAAAAGCATTTTAGACCAGCTTTTAGAAAATGCTAGGATAGCCAAGGAGGACCGGGTACCCCTATGTCAGGATACCGGTATGGCTGTGGTTTTCCTAAGGCTAGGCCAGGATGTCCATATTACAGGTGGGAGTCTTTATGCCGCTATAGATGAAGGGGTCCGAAGGGGTTATTCGCAGGGCTACCTTAGAAAATCTGTGCTTGACCCCTTGACTAGGGAAAATACGGGGGACAATAGCCCTGCTGTCATCCATACTGAAATAGTTGACGGAGATAGGCTAGAAATCACCCTAGCCCCAAAGGGCTTTGGCAGTGAAAATATGAGTAAGTTAGCTATGCTAAAACCCTCAGATGGGATAGAGGGGATTAAGGCTTTTGTCCTAGACACGGTCATTGAGGCAGGGGCCAACCCATGTCCTCCAATTATAGTCGGTATTGGGATCGGTGGCACCATGGACAAGGCTGCCTATATAGCTAAAAGATCCCTACTACGGAGGCTAGGGGAGAAAAACCCAGACCCACAACTAGCCCAGCTAGAGCTTGAACTCCTAGGCCTAGTTAATAGTACCGGTATAGGGCCCCAAGGCCTAGGGGGTAAAACAACAGCCCTGGCTGTCCATATTGAGGCCTTTCCTACCCACATAGCCGGCCTACCAGTGGCTATCAATATCCAGTGCCACTGTGCTAGGCATAGGTCCATTAGCTTATAAAAATAAGTTTAATAAGGATGCTATTATGAGTAAAAAAATATCAGTACCAGCAAATATAAATGAAATAAAAGACCTTAGGGCAGGGGATATAGTCTATGTCTCTGGCCTACTACTAACGGCCAGGGATGCTGCCCACAAGCGGCTTATAGACCAGCTAGACAGGGGAGAAAGGCTCCCCATTGACCTAGAAAACCAGGCCCTATACTATACTGGTCCTTGTCCGGCTCCTCCTGGCAGGCCTATAGGGTCCTGTGGTCCTACGACCTCCTCCCGTATGGATACCTATACTCCAAGGCTACTAGACCTAGGCCTAAAGCTAATGATAGGCAAGGGTCAGCGCAGTCCTGCTGTTATTGAGAGCATGGTAAAAAACGGGGCTGTATATCTGGCTGCAACGGGCGGAGCTGGAGCCTTAATTGCAAGGTCTGTTATAGAGGCTAGTATCATAGCATATGAGGACCTGGGCCCAGAGGCCATACATAGGCTGACGGTAAAAGATATGCCCCTTATAGTAGCAATAGATTCAAGGGGCAATAGCCTATATAAATAATCCCTCCCATAAAAGGTTACAAATCTTAAATACCCATATTAGGCCAACCAGCTATTAGAGCTTTTACTTTTTTCTGAGGGCCTTTTTTCTAGCTAATAGGTCCTGGTACTGGTCATCTAGGTCCTGGTACTCCTGGCTATCGGCCTTTGCCATACTAAGCCTTGCAAGTACCCTTGCTAGCTCATGGTCTAGTAAGATCTCATCCTCCATAGGCCCTGTCTTGCTAGCCTTGTCTGCAGCAAGGCCTGGCTTATGGTCTTTACTAATATCTTCTTTGTCTGCCCCTCCACTTTCTTGATAGGAGGTCTCATAGGCCTTTAGATAGGCTTTGGGCTCTTGCTCGATCCTTCTGATTATTCCATTCTTAAAGACCAGTAGCTTTTCACATATCTGCTCTAGCATATACCTGTCATGGGTAACTAGTATTATTGTTCCCTCATACTGGCTTAGGGCCTCCTCTAGCTGTTCCCTGGCCTGGAGGTCTAAATGATTTGTTGGCTCATCTAGTATTAATAGATCATAGTCATGGTATATAAGCTTAGCAAGCTTTAGCCTAGTCCTCTCACCAAGGCTCAGGTCAGAAACCTGCTTTTGCAGATGTTGCTCCCTAAGGCCCATATTAGCTAGCAGGGTACGAAGTAGCCCTAGCTGCCGCCTGTCTGCAACTTCAAACATATCAAGGGCCCTTGTGTCCTCAGTCATATCATGGACATCTTGACAAACATAACCGATCCTTACACCAGGGCTAACAAAGAGGCTACCTGATAGGGACTCCTGGCCCATAAAGGCCTTGATAAGCGTGGTCTTGCCACAGCCATTCTGGCCAAAGATTCCTATCCTTTCTCCCCTTTGTATATAAAAGCTGCTATCGGCAAAGAGGGTCCTATCACCAAAGGCCTTGCCTATGCCTCTGGCATCAATAATGCTTTTCCCTCCCTTGCCCTCACTTTCAAAGGCAAATTTGACCCTTCCATAGACCTTAGGCTTTTCTACCCCCTCGACCTTTAGCCTTTCTAGCCTTTTAAGCTTGGACTTTACCGCCCTGTCAAGCTTTTTTGCCTTTACCCGCTTGTATTCCTTGGTACCCATCTTATTGCCTGCGGAGTCAACCTTGGTGGACTCCCTATGGGCCTTGCCTGACCAGCCCTTTAACTGTCTAATCTGATCATTTAGCCTTTTTTTGTATTCCTCCTGGATCTGGTAAGCATGCAGGCTAGCCTGATATCTTTTTTCCTTTTCCCTGCGATAGTAGGAGTAATTGCCCTTGTATTCCTCTAGTCTGCCATCCTCTAGCTCCAAGATCCGGTCCACAGTCTTGTCTAGGAAATATCGGTCATGGGATATAATAATAATTGTCCCCTTGTAGCCCTTTAGTTCACTAATCAGCCAGCTAGTCCCCTGAAAGTCCAAGTGATTTGTAGGCTCATCTAATATCAACAGGTCAGGGCTCTCCGCCCAGACCCCTGCCAGGGCCAGCTTGGTCCTCTCACCACCACTTAAGCCATCAAACCGTTGGTCTTCCCAGGAGTGGACCGCCCTATTGCCTAGCATACTGGTTATATGCAGAAAATCATTTATCTTATTTACATTCTCATCCTTGGTCAGCAAATCATTTAGTTGGGCAGAGCTATAGAAAACTGACTGACGTAGGTAGCCAATGTTTATCGGCTCTTTGTGCCATAAGAGGTCTCCACCATCTGCCTTGATGCTACCGTATATGATATTGGCAAGGGTAGTCTTGCCAGAGCCGTTTATACCAACTAGGCCTAAGCATTCACCCTCCTCAAGGTCAAAGCTGACCTGCTTTAATATCTTGTGTACACCAAAATCCTTTTTTATATTTCTGCATTGAAGTAATAATGCCATCTATACCAACTCCCTTAAAAAAAGTAAGTCTCCTATCCTATCTGCTAATTAAAGCTCTACTAACTAGAGCTAGAATAAAAACAAAAAAGACTGCCAATGAACACAAATGTCCAATAACAGTCTTTATCACAAATTGACCATGCCCTTATCCTGACTAAAGCCTATGAAAAGGCCTATACTAATACAATAGCCTCTAAAAGATCTATGACCTAGACAGAATAAAGCTATTAATATTTAAGAAAACTGCCATATTAACAAGGTGTTCTTAAGCACATATTGTTAAAGGCAATAACTAGCCCCTCTAGAACAAGATCTAGTCTGGCTAAACTACCCTTAACTAATTAAATATTAACTTATGCTGCTAAGAATATCCTCCTCATGGCCTTCTCCTATAAACTATTAGTCTTTTTTAAATATATTTATCCTATAAGTCCTTAATCTGATTATATGGCTGCATCCTTGTCAACCTTTTTTAGGATGGTCTCACCCTTGCCTACCCTTTTTATATCAGCTCCAAGGGCTGCAAGCTTTTCCTCAAGGTTTTCATAACCCCTGTCTATATGATGGAGGTCCTCTATCTCAGTTTGTCCCTCTGCCATCAGGCCTGCTATTACAAGGGCCACACCTGCCCTAAGGTCTGTTGCCTTTAGGGAGGCGCCAGTTAGCTTTTCAACACCCTGAATGATAGCTACCCTGTCCTCAACCTTTATATTGGCACCCATCCTGCGCAGCTCATCCACATGACGGTATCTAAACTCAAATATACCCTCAGTTATAATGCTCATACCCTCTCCTGTACTGAGTAGGGCCGTCATAGGCTGTTGCAGGTCAGTTGGAAAGCCTGGATATGGGAGGGTCTTTAAATTGACCTTTTTAGGCCTACATGTACCCCTGACCCTAACGCTATCCTCCATCTCAATAACCTCAACCCCCATTTCAATGAGCTTTGCGGTTATCGACTCTAAGTGCTTTGGTATAACATCCTTTATAGTTACATCCCCACAGGTAGCTGCAGCTGCAATCATAAAGGTGCCTGCCTCTATCTGGTCAGGGATAATTGTGTACTCACACCCGCTTAGGCTTTCTACCCCTTTTATCCTAATGGTGTCTGTTCCTGCGCCCTTGACATTGGCCCCCATGGCATTTAAAAAGTTTGCAACATCTACTACATGGGGCTCCTTGGCCGCGTTTACTATTACAGTTGTACCCTCTGCCTTTACAGCGGCTAGCATGATGTTGATGGTAGCTCCTATAGAAACAACATCAAGATAGATCTCATTGCCAACTAGCCTGTCTGCCTCTGCCCTGATGACCCCATGGCTTATTGTGACCTTTGCGCCTAGGGCCTCAAAACCCTTTATATGCTGGTCTATGGGCCGGGCTCCTATCTCACAGCCTCCTGGATAGGCTGTTTCGACCTTGCCATTTCTAGCAAGGAGGGCACCTAATAGATAAATGGATCCCCTCATCCGTTTTACCATATCTGATACAGCCCTATAATCTATATGGCCTGTACCATTTACGGATAAGCTGCCAGATCCCATAAAGCTGATCTTGGTACCAATGGACTCTAAAATTTTAGTAAGAGTAATAACATCATCTATATAAGGAACATTATTTATAATACAAGGACTATCTGCTAAGAGGGCCGCTGGCAGTATCCCCACTGCAGCGTTCTTTGCTCCCCCAACCCTAGTGGTACCTACAAGTCGGTTACCACCATTTATCAGTAGTTTCTCCAATATAGCTGCCCTAGCAATTTATGCTAAGGGCTTCACCTCCCATATACCTATTGTATATCTTAAATTTATCATTATTTTATTCAAAATTACCATCATGCCTATTATAACACGCAATTGTTTAAGTTTCATTATAATTTACTTGCATTTCACTCACAATTTTGTAATATATACAGGACATATTTCTTTTAAAAGTACATTACTATGTTTTTATTCGTTGATAGGACTAAGAAACCCTCTTTTTATCCTGGCTAGCTCCTCAAAAAGGGGCTAAAATCAGGCTTGGAGGGGAATATATACAAAATTAAAGCCCGGTTGATGATCCCGGGCTTATTTATTATTTATCTTTATCAAGCTATCTACCAATATAGGGAAGTGGGTTTACAGTTCTTCCCCCTATTAATATCTCAAAATGCAGGTGAGATCCACTACTATTGCCTGTACTACCCATATAGCCTATTAGCTGACCCTTTTTCACAGTTTGACCGTTAGATACTGCAAAGCCGCTAAGATGGGCATACCTTGTCTCGGCGCCGCTACCGTGGTCAATTTTAATAAGGTTGCCATAGCCGCTACCGCCCCAGCTTGCATGGATAACCCTGCCGGCTTCTGCAGCATATATGGGTGTACCATAGCTATTAGCTATATCAATACCCTGGTGTCGCCTTCTGCCACCTGATCTTGAATCCCCATAGTAACTACTATAACGGCCCTTTGCTGGCCTTACCATGGTGCCACCACCGCTACGGGTTGTAAGGGGTATAGGCTTGGTACCCTTGGCGATTATTCTGCTAACAGGTTGCTTGGTAACTGTTTCTTTTAATATTTCTCTGCTATCCTCTATACCATTTACCTTGGTTACCTTGGCCTCTACAAGGGTAGTGCCATTTTGGCCATTGCGGGTTGTCCTACTCTGGTTGGTATAAAGAGAACTATCAGTAGTGTACTCTGTCTTGTAGGGTATAGCCACTTCATATGTTATAAGCTCTGTTGTAGCTACACTGATTACCGACTTTGGATAGGAGAGCTTTAAGGTTTGTCCTAGCCTGAGGTTATTTATATTATCCACATCTGAGTTTAGATCTATAAGCTCGTCCAGACTCATATCGTATTTTTTAGCTATATCCCAAAGGGTATCCCCACTAACAACAGTATATTCTTCGACTGTTTCTCTGCCCTCGGCTATTTCCTCTGCCACTTGCTCGGCATCCTGGACCTGGGCAAAGTCTACAGTAACTGGTTCTAGGTCAACCTTTTCCACTATATCTACAGACTCAACCTCAGAGTTACTGTTTTCCACAAAGGGTTCTTTTAAGATATCAAGGAGTTTTCCTAGCTCTTCTTCGTCCTTTAAGATGCATATCTGCTCATCCTCTACCAGCATGGCATAGGCATTTACCTTTATGTCTACATTGCCCCGTATCTCTTTTACAATTAGGTCAGTATCTGTTACAAGTTCTGGGCATATAGATGCCCTATAATAATCAAAGCCTGTCTCTAGCTCTACCTCCATGCCAAACTTAGTAGCTGACTCCTCTGTTATCTGCTTTATAATAGAGCTGACTACAGCTTTATCGGTTACATAGCCTATATGCTTGCCGTGAAGGTTTACCCTATAGGCATCAATTAGCTCTATCTCTGGCCCCTGGTCCGCTGATATGGCACTGACGCCTACAGCTGCACCTGTAGATAATAAAAGAACAGTTGCCACAACTATGGCTAACTTCTTTTTAACCCTAGGAGCTAAGCCAGCATATCCACTAACTAGGGCCTTTGCCTTTGCCCGTCCCTTGGCCAACAGGCTAGATAGACCCTTTAGTTTGCTTGGTATAGTCTTTATATAGCCTGCTGTTCGTCTAGCTAGTCCCTTAGCAAAGGAGACTATTTTGTAGGCTAACCCCTTTATAATCAGGACGCCCTTTCTTGTAATTTTGCTTATCTTTGCCCTGCGCCCTTCTTTTGGCCCTTGGTCTGGCATAAAATTACCCCTTCCAGTGGTATTTATTACAATCTCATTTCAATTGTTACGAAAATGTTACAATTGTATGTATTCTACGCCCTTGACATAAATCCTTCTTAAAAGGCAAAATAATTTTATTATTTTCACCTAATTATTATATTCCAATATAGGCATATTATGCATTTTTCGCCTAATCATATAGCCATTGGTCGAAATATGGACCAAAATCCCGGCCCGTAACCCTGTTAAAGACCCCTACAATATCATCTTTATTCACATTCAAGAACCTATATTCCTTGTAATACTCTTTTAAGACATCAAAAAACAGGTCATCACCGATTGTCTCCCTAATCCCATGAAACATAAGGGCAGCCTTGCCATAGACTAATAGGTCATATGTTTCCCAATCCTCAAACTCATAAACAGGCCTATCTATTGTTTCATCGATTTCTGGATAAAGATAAGGAGACCGAGCTTGAGCTGCCTTATACTTATTATACTGGACCATATCTATGACCTGGTCCTCTGTATAGCTAGTCGAAACCAGCCCATAGTAGAGAATGGTAGAATATTCGGTTAAGCCTTCATCTATCCAGGGCTCCATTACCTGATCATTGCCAACTAGACCGTACCACCATTGATGAGCTAGCTCATGGGCTATAATATACTCTAATGAATCAAGTCTACTACTAGAATACATGTCACAATCTATCATAACAAGGTTTGGGTACTCCATGCCACCTATAAAAAAATTAGTCTGAACCACCGACAGCTGATTATAGGGGTATTGGCCAAAGGCATCATTATAAGCCTTAAGGGCTGCCACAGCAAAATCTAAAGCCTCTTTGCCCTGACCAGTATAAAAGTAGGAATTAACTGTAGTGTCACCAAGCTTTTTTGATGAAAGTTTAAAACTATCACTAGCAAGCCATGCAAAATCCCTAACCGCCTGGGCCCTTATTTCAGTCAAGGCCTGCTTGCCCTTTTTCTTTCTTTTAACCACATCTCCTGTTGATGCTATTGTATATTCCTTAGGTGCCTTTACCACTACCTTATAGTTTGCCATATCACTATAAAAAGGGTCACCTATATCATAATATCTGTGCAGGCTCCAACCACTATCTCCATATACACATGCTATAGGGTAGCAGTTGCCTAGCCTATAGCTAATATCATCATAGCCAAACCTACCGTAACATTCTGCTAGCTGCACCCTGTAGGTCATATCAACAATTGCAGTGTCTCCAGGGGCTAGGATCTCATCTAGGTCAATCATTAAAAGGTCTTCACTAAAGCCAAGTATCATATAGTCGCCCGGGTCATCATTTACCTTTAGGTTGTCAATTTCTAAATAAGCAGAGGTAAAGTTACCAGCAGGGTAGGCACGGCCCATCAATTCTGCTGGAAAGACGGGCTTATCCTCATACTTAAATGCATTTGGGTATAAATGAAAGTATAAGGACTCTAAGTCATCCTTAGACCGATTCTTGTACTCAACCCTTTGCCGGCATTCTAAGCTTTTTGAATCTGGATCAAAGTCTATATAAATCTCATAGCTATTTAGGTCCTTGGCAGCTTCTACTATAATTGGATTGTCGGAGACTTTATTTTCTGATTCCCACAATATGAGGCTAGTACCTATAAATATGGCTAGTAATATAATAAGAGAAATAAGTAGCCTTAAATTAATCTTCTTTGGTTTAGAAAACATATTTTCACTTCCTTATATATAAGCTACAAGAATTTATATGCTCTTTGTTCTATTAATATTAGTTCTATTTGTAAATAAAAATGCCTTCATAATAAAATCATTCCAAAAAGCCAAAGTTTGTGTTATAATTCATGATTGTTGGTTAATTTTGTAGGACTGCGAGGTATCGTTATTATTGCTTAAGAAGGAAATCGAAAAACAGAGAAAAATTTTAGAGGACAAGATAAATGAAAAAGGTGACCTTAAGGACAAAGAAGTTCTAAAAGAAAGTATAAAGCTCGATGCATTAATCAACAGGTATAATCGTGAAAAAATTAACGAAGATAGTAAAATCAAACCTAAATAAGTCTAGCATTTATCAGCCCGCCAGGTCTACAATGTAAGCTAGTTACATTGCTTGAAATCCTTAAATAAAAAAACCCTTGGAGCAACTTGGGTGCTTTCTAATACTTATTTTTAAATCATTTAAAATCATATAGGCCATATTAACTAATGTTTTTACAGCTAAATAAAAAGTCCGATCACTTTATGGGTTCGGACTTATTTTATTTCCGATACCGACTTAGTCTCCCAGGCGGTCTCTCTGTAATATTTCGCAACTATATATAGTCATTTCTCCCCATTTATGCTATTATTAGATTGGCAAGGAGTCAAAGGGTTTTTTAATGATAAATTCTACTTTACACCAGAGTTCGCTGATTATCCATCTTGGCTATAAGCTAATATAAACTACAAGCTAGGATAAGTTATAAGCGTAGAATGGAGGGGCAATAAAGTGAAAAAATCAAAAACTATTCCTATAATTCTTTGTACCATACTACTTGTAGCAGCTGCCATATACTACTATTTACCGGTCAAAATAAATAAGGAGATCTCTGCTTGTAGCTTAGACGGAGATCAGATCAAACTTGTCTTGGATCTTAGCTGGCATAGAAGCCTGCTAAAACCTACCGAGCTTCGGGGTAAAATTGGAATTGATAACAATGAATATTTAAGCCTATTAGATACAGACGTAAAGATCAATAAATATAGCTTTTGGGAAGGTTTAAAGATGAAAGTGAAGGGGGAAAGATATATTCCTCCCTGGTTTGTAGTATCGGATAAGGATTTAATGGATATGGACAAAATCACCCTTAGTCCATTTGATATAAATTTCAATCTTGTAGAGATACATGTGTATGTAGAAAAACCCTATGATTCATATGAGGTTCCTATCTACTTTGGGCCTGCTAACACCGCTCAAGAGGCTGATAAAGTAATGAGGCAGATCCACCATAAGGACTAATAGGATATATATAATATACAAAATGTCCCATAGAAATAAAGATAAATAACAATAATAATAAAAAAAGTCCGATAGAAATAAAAATAAATAACAGTAATAATAGAAAAGTCCGATAGAAGTAAAGACAAGTACTAATAGACAAATCCCATAGAATTAAAGTCTAATAATAAACAAGTCCGACCACATAAAGTGATCGGACTTATTTTGGTTCCGGCAGCGACTTACTCTCCCAGGCGGTCTCCCACCAAGTACCATCAGCGCTGAAAGGCTTAACTTCTGTGTTCGGTATGGGAACAGGTGTGACCCTTTCGCTATTGCCACCGGAAAAACTTT
>FZPS01000163.1_pt272 | contig 43185 bp, 28 predicted proteins | sample 1817821 | NCBI WGS metagenome assembly FZPS01 (sample SAMEA104158645, study PRJEB21678) | metagenome | place: Germany | collected 2015-04-21 | reverse complement strand
AGCGGATTCAGCAGTGGATGAATAATTATCCAAGAAGGATGTTCGGATACAAAACAGCCAATGATATTTATATGGCAGCTTAGTGTGATTGGTAAAATATGGTGGGCAATTAAACTTGCAACTTACACATGCGGACAAGCATTTTCGTCTATATTGCCTAACTACAAGCCATTATGGTATAATTCAAAAAAATGCGGTTCGCACGCGAACCCAAAAAATGAGGAGGTCGTAATGAAAAAATATAGAATAGTCGGAGTCATGTTGATGTTGTTCGTGTTTTTGGCAGCGACAGCCCTGTGCGGATGCAACCAGGAGGAGGAAGCTGCCACATTGACGGTAGGGACCAATCCCGGATTTGCCCCCTTTGAGTTTCTTGACGAAGACAACAACATTGTGGGTTTTGACATAGACCTTGCCGAAGAAATCGCCAAGCAGCTGGACATGGAACTCAAAATCGAAAATATGGATTTTGACGGACTCATTTCCGCCGTTTCCACCGGCATGATCGATCTGGCCATCGCCGGTATCACCATCACCGAGCTCCGTCTGCAAAGTGTCAACTTCAGTGATCCCTACTTCGATGCCGGCCAGGTTATCGTGGTCAGGGAAGATGAAGAACGGATCGCCGGCCCGGATGATCTGGCGGACAAGAAAGTTGCCGCCCAGCTGGGCACTACGGGCGCCGACCAGCTCGATGAGCTGAACATTCCCGAAGCCAATCAGCTGCAACTGGAAGAGGTAACCGACGTGTTCATGCAGCTCAAGCAAAAAGGAGTCGATGCCGTGGTCATCGATGAACCCGTGGCCCAGCGTTATCTGGAGCTACAGGAAGGCCTGAAAATTGTGGGTGACAAGTTCACCGACGAGGTTTTCGGCATCGCCATCGCCAAGGACAACGAAGAACTTCTGGAGAAGGTCAACGAGGCCCTCAAAGAAATCAGAAACAGCGGTAAATATGACGAACTTTTCACGAAGTGGTTCCTGGAATGATCGCACCAATGTCTGACCGAGCCGGGCACTCTCCGGAGTGCCTGGCTCTCCCCTTAAATTTTGCATATTGACGGAAAGGCCTGCCATGAACATAATCCAAGATAATTTTCATTTCCTGCTTCAGGGTGCAGGCATCACCCTCAAGGTTTCCATCCTCGCGGCCTCTTTCGGTCTGGTAATCGGAAGTATAATGAGTCTCTTTCGTATCTCCAACAATTTCCTCCTGAAGGCAATATCCGGTATCTACGTGGAAGTGATCCGGGGCACCCCCCTCTTGATCCAGGTCCTCTACCTTTATTTTGGTCTTTATCAGGTGGGGATACGATTGCCTCCGTTGACCGCCGGGATTGTAGCCCTCTCCATCAACAGCGGGGCTTACGTCACGGAAATTATCCGCTCCGGGATCCAGTCGATCGACAAGGGACAGATGGAAGCATCGCGATCACTGGGCATGAATTACCTGCTGACGATGCGCCATGTGATCCTGCCCCAGGCCTTCAGGCGTATCATCCCGCCCATGGTCAATGAATTGATCGCCCTCATCAAGGATTCATCCCTGTTGTCGGTCATCGGTATCGTGGAACTGGCCCGGGTGGGGCAGCTTGTCCGGGCAAAGACCTACGACACTTTTTACATCATGACCGCAGTGGCGATCACCTATTTCATCATGACCTTCAGCCTCTCCAACTTGCTGGGTTATATAGAAAGGCGGTGGCAGATACGTGATTGAGGTAAGCGGGCTGCACAAGAGTTTCGGTTCCCTTCAGGTTCTACGGGGCATAGATCTCGAGATCAAGAAAGGAAAAGTGGTGGTGATCATCGGCGCCAGCGGTTCCGGCAAGAGCACCCTTCTGCGCTGTCTCAACCTGCTGGAAAAACCGCAGAAAGGCAAGATCCTTATCGGCGGGCAGGATATCACCAAGCCCGGCGTGGACATCAACCTCATCCGGCGCGAGGTGGGCATGGTTTTCCAGCAGTTCAACCTCTTTCCCCACATGGATGCCCTCCAGAACATCATCCTGGCACCGGTCAAAGTTGCCGGAATATCCGTTGAAGAGGGAAAAGAGCTGGCCCGGCAGCTCCTGGCCAAGGTCGGCCTTGGTGACAAGATCAATGCCTACCCCAAGCAACTATCGGGGGGCCAGCAACAGCGCCTGGCGATAGCCAGGGCCCTGGCCATGAAACCCAGGGTCATGCTCTTCGATGAACCAACCTCCGCCCTCGACCCCGAGATGATCAAGGAAGTACTGAACGTGATGAAACAACTGGCCGAGGAAGGAATGACCATGGTCATTGTCAGCCACGAGATGGGTTTTGCCCGGGAAGTGGCCGACAGGATGGTCTTCATCGACGATGGCCTGGTCGTCGAGGAAGGCAGCCCCGACCAATTTTTCAATCGTGCCGTCTCCCCCAGAACCCGGGATTTCCTCAGCAAGATCCTTTGATTCCACAGGAACGGAAACCGGTACCCATCAGCGGCGCACGGCCGACCGCGATATCTTTGTTTCCAGATCCTTGCCCGGGACAGATCACGGTTTGAAAAGGCAAAGGCCACTATCTATCCCCGAGAGCCGTTCCGATCAGTTCCCACATTTCGGGTGTTTCAAAACCCCTTCTCCAGGCAGCGATCCCCGCCAGCCCGTATTTGTTGACCAGCGCCGCCCTCTGTCTCATGGAATCGGCATCCTCGATCCAGATCTCGTAAGTCTTCTCCCCTTCCTCGTAGACCACCTTGTTCTGAAGTGCATCGCTGTCCCACCTTGATGCCGCCCCCTGACGGCGGACAATTTCATCGATCATGCCCATGGAATATGCCTTCGAAGAAACCTCCTGCCCGCCCCCTTCCAGATATTTTATCTCCCACTGGCGGGTATAGAAGGGCACCCCCAGAACCAGTTTCCCGGCGGGAACCTCCTGCAGCACCTTCTGCAGGCCTCGCTCCACCCAGGGCAGGGACGATACCGATCCCGCCACCCGGGAAGACCCCCCGTGTTCGTCATAAGCCATCAGCATCACATAATCCGCAGATGCAGCCAGCGCAGCCCGGTCATAGCATAGAGACCAGTAAACGCTGCTGGACAGCATCGTCACATCGACCGAGAGAACCAGCCCCTCCTCCCTGCAGAGGGGGGCCAGCTCACGCACAAACTGGGTGTACAGATCACGATAGTCGGCGTGGAAATTTTCAAAATCAAGGTTGAGCCCTTCCAATCCGTAAAGGCGCGCATAAATGAGGATCTGGTCGATAACCTTTCTCCTCCGGGCCGAGCTGGAGAGAACCGTGGCCGTCAATTCAGGATCAGCCGAGCTCGTCACCGCCGCCCATAGATCGTAACCCCTCTCCCGCGCCCACTTGACATAGACGGGGTCAGCCAGGTTCTCCACGTTCCCTTCTTCATCGCGGACATTGAACCAGGTCGGAGAGATGATGTTCAGGGAAGGCATCTCCCCGATCTTCTCCACATCGGTCTTGCGGTAAACATATTCCCAGACCATCACGAAAGGGCTTTCCGGCATCTTTTTCCCCGGAATCGGCTGCCCGTGGTCACCGACGGTTCCTTCCTTCCCGGTGGCCGTCATATCCCCGGGCAGCATCGCTGCATATGAACTTTCCATCCGTATATATCGGCGGGGGACATGCCCCACCAACCCCTGCACCGTCCTTGCCCTGATCCATTCTTCGCCGCGATCCTTCTCCACCCGGAGCAGTTCACCATCACCCAGAACTGCCAGCACCGGAGAACGGATCGAGGGACCTTCCCTCAAACAGATGGCACCGCCCTCAACTGCAGCGCCCATGGCCCCGTCATCCCTGGGGTCGATGACCACCGTATCCGTGCCGGGAAAATATTGCACCCGCAAACCATAGAAATCGGATAGAAACATCAGTGGCAGATAGAGGCATTCCTCATCATCCCGTAGCAGGGGAAACTCCAGATCCACCGGCCGCAAGTTTATCTCCGAGGCCACGGTTTCACTGCGCATATGGATCACCCGATCTGCCGTGGTGATGACCGCCGTCTGTTCCAGTTCATCCCAGTGTATATGCGGATCGAGATGGTCCTTGATGGTTTCCAGGCGGACATAGATTTCCCCCTCCATCGCCCGTGCCATCCCCTCCCCGGCCTTGAGATCGCCGATCACCAACACGGTCTCTTCTCCCCAATCGGCAGCCAGAAAACCCGGAAAAAGATAAACAAAAAGCCCTAGGGCCGGCAACAGCACGGCCACAAGGGCTACCTTTTCCACAATAGCAACTATTTTTTCCCAGCGCGGGGCATGACCCCGTTCCGTCCGGTAATCTTCTTTTCCCCTTGGCCGTAACTGACGGGGCGGCAGTGCACCATGCTGATCCATCATTATCGTCTTCCTCTCCGGGGGATGAGGCCCATGCCCATAGTTTCCCTGTAAGGATACGGCATCGGATCCCTTTTTCCTTCCCCCCGGAGAAAATTGATTCAGCACCTCGCTACCCTGTAACGATAAGAGCGTCCACCGCCACCGGATCGGAACCGCTGATGATGACGGGGTTGATATCTATTTCCTTTATCTCCGGATGAAGCATGCCGATGAAACCGACCGCCTGCAACATGGCACCAAGTTCGGAGATATTCACCGCCGGCATTTTCCGGAAGGGCCCCAGCAACTTCCGGCCCCGTATATCATGGATCATCTCCCTGGCTTCCGCCGCACTCAAGGGCGCCACCCGGAAAGCATTGTCCTGCAGGGCCTCCGTGAAGACACCGCCTAGCCCGAACATGACGATGGGGCCAAAACCCCTGTACCTGGTCATCCCCATCACGAATTCTCTTTCCCCGGCGACCATCTTTGAAACCAGAATCCCCACATCCCCGGCCGCCTCCCTTATTGCTGCAAAAGATTTCCGCACCTCTTCCTCATCCCCCAGGCGGAGATGGATCAACCCCGCCTCTGTCTTGTGCATGATCTCTGCGGAACATCCCTTGAGAACCACCGGGAACCCCAATCGGCGTGCTGCCTCCACTGCCTCCTCCTCCGTGGCAACAAGACTTTCGGGTGCTGTCGGGATCCCGTAAGCAGCAAGCACCTGCTTCGACTGATGCTCATCAAGGGCTTCCTGGCCATCCTGCAGTGCCGCGGTGATGATCGCCGCCGCTTCTTGTGACCGAACCGGTATAACAGGTGCCTTCCTCTCCTCGCGATTGCGCACCTCCAGGTGTTTCATCAGGGCGATCATCGCCTGCGCTGCCTTCTCGGGGCCATCATACACGGGAACACCCTGATCCCGGTAGCCCTGGTTGAAATTGTCGTGGCGATCAAGAAATGAAGATACCAGAAAAGGAATGGACAATGACCGTGGATAGTTTGATACCTCCTCCATCTCTTCCTCCACCACCCCCAGCAACTCGATAAGGTCTTCCTCACTCCTGGCCCCCGTTATATCTTTCAGATGGGGAAACAACTCCGTGAGAAACCCACTTCCCATCACCCCGTGGATGATAATCCCATCCACCTCGTTGCTCTTGATGATCAATTCCGGAATATTCCGTGCCAGTGACAGGGTATCCATATTGAAAGTCATATCCACCGGGTTCAGGCATTGCGCGTGATCTTCCAGCATCGGCCTGATCTTTTTCTGCAGCCCCTCCGAAAAACGAGGCACATCCAGGCCGCCAGCATTGCAGGTATTGGCAATCGCCGTTCCCGGCCCGCCCGAATTGGTGAGCACGGCGATCCTTTTTCCTTTCAACGGCGGTTGTGTTGCCAGCGCCCAGCCGTGAGCATAAAGATCCCCCACGGAATGAACCCTTATGACCCCCGCCTGTTTGAAGATCCCCTCGTAGAGATAGTCCGGCCCGGCCATCGCCCCCGTATGGCTTGACCCGGCACGCGCCCCCGCCTCGGTCCCCCCCACGTACTGGGCGACAACCGGCTTCCGGGATGTAACCTTGCGCGCCACCTCTATGAAACGGTCACCGTCCTTGATCCCCTCAATGTAGAGAGCAATAGCCTTCGTCTCCTCATCTTCACCCAGATATTCCAACGCATCAACAATGTCGATGTTGGCCTCATTGCCAACGCTTATGGCCTTGCTGAAATGGAATCCTCTGCGCCTCAGGTATGCAAGCGTCTGTGTGATGTAAGTTCCGCTCTGGGAAGCCATGCCCAGTGCACCCGGTTTCTGATCCAGAGTCATGACCGTTATATTCAAAGGCAGATGGGCATTGATCAGTCCTATACAGTTGGGCCCCAGAAAACGGATACCGTATCTATCGGCCGTCTCCCTCAATTTCTTCTCCAGTTCGCCGCCTTCGGTACCGATCTCCCTGAAACCAGCCGTGCTTACAACCGCATAGCGGGTACCGATCTTGCCAAAATCGGCAAGCAACGGAACTACCATGGCGGTGGGAACGATGAACAGAGCCAGGTCGGGCACCTCGGGCAGATCGGCCACGGACGGGTAAGCCGGATAGCCAAGGACAGTCCTGTCAGAGGGGTGAACAGGCAAGAACTTTCCCTTGAAACCATCCTTGATGATACTCAGAGCCTGCAAGGTTCCCATCTTGAAAGGATTGTTACCCGCTCCCACCGTGGCGATGGAACGCGGGTTCATTATCTTGTGTAACGGATTGTCACTTCTATCAGACATCTTTGATAACTCATCCTCCTTTTTATTAAATTATGGAATAGTTCAAATAGTTAATTAATTAGTCTTCTTTATACCTTGACCATTTCCCTTCTTTTATTTTATTTCTGATAAATTATAATATTTATCACCAGGAAGTGAAATCGCGATTATCGTAGCTACAGGAAAAACGATTTCCCGGGAAACGATGGCATCAACCCGTTCAAGCAAGGAATGAGTCGATTCATTCCTTCCGCTGCGGAAAGGTTCGCACTTCTCGCGGCATGGAAATTTACCTTCCTTTTCTTTTTCTTGCCGATTATTATATACTATGGTTGTCATCGGAGACCAAAACGGGCTTTCCCGATCCTGTTTCAAGTTATCCGTCCTCCGGCCCGGAAGGAGCAGTAATCATGAACTATATCAGCAGCAGAGGGAGAACCGCACCCGTTTCTTCGGCACAGGCCATCAAGTCGGGGCTAGCGCCTGATGGCGGGCTTTTTGTCCCCGGCAAGACCGTTACAGTTGCCGCCCCCGAAAGATGGGCGGGCCTCGGCTACCATGCCCTTGCCATCGAGATACTGAGCCTCTTTCTGACAGATTTCACCTCCGGGGAGTTGCACCGGGCAATCGATGCTGCCTACCGCACGGGAAAATTTGCTGCTCCCGAAGTGGTAACCCTGCATCAACTTGCCCCCCCGCTCCATTTTCTGGAGCTCTGGCACGGCCCCACCTGTGCCTTCAAGGATATCGCCCTGCAGCTGCTGCCTCATCTACTGGTCAGATCCATGGAAAAAACGGGGGAGGATGCCGGTATCCTCATCCTTGTAGCCACCTCGGGAGATACGGGCAAGGCTGCCCTGGAAGGATTCCGCGATGTTGAGCGCACCAGGATCATCGTCTTCTACCCGCAGGAAGGGGTGAGCGAGATCCAGAAGCAGCAGATGATCACCCAGGAAGGGAAAAACGTCTCCGTGATCGCCGTGCAAGGAAATTTTGACGATGCCCAGTCCGGAGTAAAAGCTATCTTCGCCGATGATTCCATGCGGAAGAAGATCGCCGCCCGGGGCTACAAGTTTTCTTCGGCCAACTCCATCAACTGGGGGCGCCTGTTACCCCAGATCGTCTATTATTTTTACGCCTGGCTCACCCTCCTGGGAAAAGGAAATATCAAGCAGGGGGAACCGATCAATTTTGTCGTCCCCAGCGGCAATTTCGGCAATATCCTTGCCGCCTATTATGCCAAACGCATGGGACTGCCCATCGGGCGGCTCATCTGCGCCACCAATCGCAACGATGTGCTGGCAGAATTTATCCGCACCGGGATCTACGACCGTCGGCGTGATTTTGTACGTACCATCTCTCCGTCAATGGACATCTTGATCTCCAGCAACCTGGAAAGATTGCTTTTCGAACTCACCGATCGGGATCCCGAAAGAGTATCCCGGTGGATGGGTGAACTGCAATCCCGCGGCCTTTACAAGGTTGATCCGGCCACGGCAGCCCTCATCGGTGAAATTTTCTTCTCCGCCTCCGCTGACGATCATGAAACAATAGCCACCATCCGCCGTGTTTACAATGAATATGGTTACCCCCTCGACACCCACACCGCGGTGGGTATGGCTGTCCATGAAAAATACCTGAAGGTCACGGCGGACACCGCCGTGACCGTGATCGCCTCCACGGCCAGCCCCTTCAAATTCAACACCAGCGTGGCCCATGCACTTCTTGATGCCGAACAGATCAGGGGCAGAACAGAATACGAACTCCTGGATATGGTAGCCCGGAAAACGGGCCAATCAATCCCCGCGGGATTGCACCGCCTGGAGGAAAGAACAATCAGGCACCACACCGTGGTCGATAAGGACCGCATGGCCGGAGCAATCCTCGACACCGATTTTTAGCAGAAGGCGCACGCCGCCTTGACCCGAAGAAACCCCGCCCCTGCATTCATGCCCTTTTATTTCAGACCGGCCACCCCTCTATTTTAATTTTTCCCGGAAAGACCCCCGCAAAAAAGGGAAAGCCTCCCGCTTTCCCTTTTCCACATTCATATCACGGTATGCCAGGTTCTTTTTTCTTTTCTAACGCCTTTCCTGCTCGATGAGCAAGTTGTTGATCTTCTTCAGTGTATCCAGATCGGAAGCCCTGATTTCTGAACCCGAAACGGTGTAGAGCGCCTCTCCGATGAAGATGATCCTTTCCACATCCTTCTCCCCGCCGTACCGGTATTGTTCGTAACGGGCAAAATCTTCATCGGAAAGATGGCTGATCTTCCCCTTCAGCTCAAAGCCGTCTTCCAGGTTGAAATGATAAACGTAAGCACCCTGGAAAACGAATTCCGTTTCATGGAAATCGTCCCGGGTGCCCTTTCCCTGCCGATCCTCCATGACCATCACCGGGAAAGCGAGGAGATCCCTCTCCTTGTTGAAGAGAAGTGCCTTGTGATCCCTCAACAATTCAGAATCTGTACCCCGGCCCCCGATGGTGATATTGTACTTTTCCACCGGTCTGCTTACATCGCTAACATCGAAGAGAGCTACCTTCATCCCTCCCTGAAGGGCGAACGGTTGAGCAAAAATTTCTCCGGGCTGTACCTCCTCGGCCTCCTTCCCGAATCCCAGGAGATGATTCTCATCATAGGGATGCAGATAATCACTGTACCCCGGTATCTTCAATTCACCCAGAATCCGGGGATGGCGGGGATTCCCGAGATCAAGAACATAGAGGGGATCTGTCGTCCGGAAAGTGACCATGTAACCCCGGTCACCCATGAATCTTGCTGCATAGATCGTCTCTCCCGGAGCAATACCCTCGACCTTTCCCACGATCTCCAGGGTCTCGTCAAGGATATATAGATTGTTCTTCGAGGTATGCTCATCAGCACGCCAGCCCTCCCCCGTCGTGGTCGCCAGGCGAAAATAATCATCATGCTCATCCATCGAAAACTGGTTCAGTATCCGGCCGGGAACCTCTCCCTTCCCTCTGTATGCAACGGACCCGCCTTCCAGAGCAAATTTGTACAGGGTGGTGGAAGTTACCGTGTGGGAACCCGTTCCTCCCCACCCCTTGAATTCATAACCGGTAACGGCCACGTAAAGATTTTCCCGCGATGCGTATATATTTTCCCCGGCACCGAGAAAAGTCTGCAACTTCACCTCCTCCTCGACACGATCCAGATTGATCCCGCCGACGATCATGTAGTTCGGCGTGGTAAATTCGGGGAAATAGCTGATCTCATCATATCCGATATCGACAAGATCTTCGCTTCCTTCGGCCGTATCGCGATACGAAGGCGTGCTTTCCTGCCCGGCCCCTTTCCTGTCCTCCATGATCCGGCCAACATCGATATCCTTGTTGACCACGAAATAAAGGGCCTCATCGATCTTCCTCGAGGAAACGTAGTTACCCTCCACCCCGATCTCCCTGACCTCCTTGATCCCGGCTTTGTCACCGATGTCGAAGACCTTGACGGTGACCATGGATCGGTAACGGGAAGGCGGCGGGTAAATCTCTATCTCCGCTTCCGGCATCGGCTCGGGATCACCCCCGCCAGCGGGGATATCATCGAAAGCCATGCCCATAACCACGAGGTAACGTTCATCGAGGTAAAGTTCCAGGGGCCGGAAATCTTCCTCGAAGTCAATCATATCCAGAACCTTCATCTCCGCCGGCGGGTAAGCATCGGCCACCACGATCCTCTGCCCGTTGACATGATAGATGTAACGCCCATCAGTCTTGAGGATATCGGCCTCATCCACACCCTGAACCTGCAGATTGGTACTCGCATGATCGGGAACCCCCTCCGCGGATCCATCCCCATCTTCCTCCAGCCCGGAGATTCCATCGAAGTCGGAACCGTATGCAAACATCCCCATGGCTTCCTTGTCGCCGGACTCCAACCTGATGGCCAGGTTGCGAAACAATCCACTCCGTGTGGTGAACCTCTGCTTCAACAATTTCTGCAGATGATTGTGAGACCCGACGACCGGAAGGGAACCCTCCGTGATGTTGTTCCGGCCTGCATGCGGAAAAACATGATCATAAAAATAATAGACCGCCACCAGAGCCAGGACCGTGACCATAACAAAAATAACAGCTTCCCTCTTCCTGTTCAAAGCTATCCTCATCTCTCTTCATCTCCCTCGTTCCCATTTTTCTTTATCTTCCTGTTCGCGTCTTCAATATATTGACCATCCCACCGCGCTCTCGGTTCCCCCGATTTCACCTTTCGGCAAAATATATTTCATCGATTGCCATTTTTCTATTGACTTGTGTCCAGAATAAGTTATAATTATTTATGGGTATATACCCGTTATTTTTCCTGTTGACTGCTGTTTTCTCATGAAGATGGCAGCCCGCAGAAAAGGGGATAATAGAAAATTAACTGGTGAGCATACACAATGGAAACTCTTTTTCTGGACAGAGGCCACTGTCATCAGGAATAAAATGAGCGAGGGAGGTGTGCAAGATGCCGGCTTTTGATGGAACCGGCCCCTCCGGAAGAGGAAGAAGGACAGGTCACGGCCGCGGATTATGCATCGACAGAACCTCCGGAATGCCGAGACGGCAACGCATTTCACAACCGGGGGCATCTGGCAGTCAAGGTGCGCGTTTTTGGGGCCTCGGCCCCGGGCAAAGACGTGTCCGGAATCCGGGATCTGGCCCGGAACGTGCCTGGAGGCGCCGCCCCCCCCGGTAAGTTAGAACTGGTTGGAAACAACCGTTTTGTTCTGTTGGAAAACAACCATCAACATTGAAAGGAGGAATGAAAATGAACAGAGGTTATTTTGGATACGGCTACGGTAGAGGACGTGGTGCCGGGTTTGGACGTGGTGCCGGGTTTGGACGTGGTGCCGGGTTTGGACGTGGTGCCGGATTTGGACGCGGTGCCGGATTTGGACGCGGATGGGGGCGCGGCCTGGGACTCTGCCGTCAATGGTTCTACAACTACGGGCCCGGCCCCGGAGCCTACCCCCACCTCTCTGATTCCGAAAGAGCGGAACTGCTCAGGATGGAAGCGGATGCACTCCAGGCCGAACTTGATGAAGTAAAACTCGAAATTGATCAACTGGAAAAACCCGCAGATGAATAAGTGTGTGCAAGGGCCGTCGACAGCCATCGGCGGCCCTTTTTTCATCGATTGGCCGGCAACGGTGTACATCATGGGCACTTTTCCCGGCCTGCCCAAACATTGACAAGCGGCTGTTTACTATTATATCTCATTCCGAGCGAGCGGCTGCAGCCTGCCGCGACAGGAAATCCTGACCACTTACTTTCTACTACCAATCACCATTGCAATAACCACCGGAGCAAAGCACAACGTCTCCTATGAGTTCATTTACTTCCATAGCAATGACAACGTAAAAGCATGCCCCCGACCCACTGGAGCAAAGTGCATTCCGATATGTTGCCTCCCAAAATATTTAAATTGTTTAATTATTTTTTTTGTTCCATAACAAATCTGAAGGAAATTGTATTAATTTATCGAATATATTTATAAGTATATTCATATTCTTGCGTTTTCAAAATGACGGCTGGCGATATTTACCGAAGCCCCATGCCGACATTCATGTATAGTTGTATTTATTTAACAGTTTCTATTGTATCTTGCTCTGGGAGGTGATTTTCAGAAAACACGGTAACCGTTGTCCGTGAAGAGTTGTCGTACATGTTCATAAAAGATGTGAGGAAAAAGTAACAAGGAGGTATTTTGATGGCCGTAAAAGAGATTAAAAAAGCTGCCGTTCTTGGCGCAGGAGTGATGGGAGCCACCATTGCCGCTCATCTGGCCAACGTGGGAATCCCGGTTCTCCTGATGGATATCGTCCCCCGGGAGCTGACCCCCGACGAGGAAAAGAAAGGCTTGACCCTGGACAGCCCGGCCGTTCGCAATCGTCTGTCCAATGCGGGTAAAGCTGGGCTGATCAAGAAAAGGCCTGCTCCGATGAATCCTCTCTACAAAAATTCTTCTGCAGAACTGATCTCCGTCGGAAACTTCGAGGATGACATGGAAAAACTGAAGGATGTGGATTGGATCATCGAGGTTATCCTTGAAAATATGGAAATCAAGAAAAAATTGTTCAAGAACCTGGAATCGTACTGGACTCCGGGTACCATCGTTTCTTCCAACACATCGGGGCTTTCCATCAACGAGATGGTCAGTGATTGTTCCGAAAATTTCCGCCGCTATTTCATCGGCACCCACTTCTTCAACCCTCCACGCCACATGAAATTGCTGGAGATAATCCCTTGCCGGGAAACGATCAAAGAAGTGACCGATTACATGCACAATTTCTGCGAGAAATCCTTGGGTAAAGGCGTTGTCTTTGCCAAGGATACCCCCAACTTTGTCGCCAATCGTATCGGAACCTATGCCATGATGTACACCATCAAATTGATGGAGGAGATGGATCTTACCATACCTGAAGTCGATGCCATCACCGGCCCGCCCATGGGCCATCCGAAAACGGCCTCGTTCAAGACCCTTGACTTCGTAGGGTTGGACACCTTTGTCAACGTGGCTAAAACCTGTTTCGATAAATCCGATGATGAGGAAGAGAAAGAAATCATGACCCCGCCGAAGTTCCTGAGCTCGATGCTGGAGAAAAAACTGCTCGGCGACAAGGCCAAACAGGGTTTCTACAAGAAGGAGAGGGTGGAGGGAAAAACCAACAGGTACGTCCTCGATCATAAAACCGTGGAATACATACCTCTGGAGCGGCCCAAAATTGACACCCTGAAAAAGGTCAAGCAAGCCGGTCTGCATAAAGGCTTCAAGCTCCTGCTGGAAACGGATGACACTGCCGGCCAATTTGCCTGGAAACTGACCAAGAAGTTCCTGCAGTACTCGGCCAACCTCATCGGCGAAATCGCCGATGATATTGTCAATATCGACCGGGCCATGCGCTGGGGCTTCAACTGGAAACTTGGTCCCTTTGAAAGCTGGGATGCCATCGGGCTGAAAAACAGCGTCAAGAAGATGAAAGAAGAAGGAGAGGCCATCCCCGCCGTCGTCGAGGAAATGCTGGCCAAGGGATGCAACTCATTCTATCGGGAAGACAACGAGGGCAACCTTTATTTCTACGATATCCGCACCAAGGATTACCAGAAGGTTCCCACCGGAACCGAGAAGGTCGACTTCCCCGTGAAGACTGTCTCCTTCATGGTCAAGGGCAACCGCATCATCGCGGAGAACCCCGATCCCATCAAACTGGATGTCCTGAAGAAACAGAACAAAGTAGTCAAGAGTGTTGACGACGGCAGCCTGATCGATCTCGGTGACGGCATCGTCTGCCTGGAGATGCACGCACCGCAGCAGGCAATCAGCCCCTCCTTTACCGATTTTATCTTCGAAGCAGTGGAGGAAGCGGAGAAAAATTACATCGGGCTGGTCGTCGGTAACGAGGCCGAAAACTACTGCGTGGGTGCCAACGTGGCTCTCGTCATGATGGCAGCCCAGGGCGGGGAATGGGAGATGCTCGAACAGTCGGTCAAAGCATTCCAGGATGCATGCATGGCCCTCAAATACGCAAAAATACCAACGGTGGCGGCGCCCCACGGCATGACGCTTGGCGGTGGAATGGAGATATGTGTCCATTGTGACCGGATCCATGCCGCGGCAGAAACCTATATCGGCCAGGTCGAGATGGGTGTGGGCCTTATCCCCGGCGGCGGCGGCAACAAAGAATTGCTGATCCGTTACATCGAGGGTATCCCTGAAGATATCGGCGGCGTCAACATGCTCCCGCTGGTGCAGAAAGCGTTTGAACATATCGCCATGGCGCGCATTGCCTTCAACGCTTTTGAAGCCAAGGAACTCCGTTATTTCCGTCCCACGGATCGGGTCACCTACAACCTGGATTACCTCATCTATGATGCCAAGCAGACTGCCCTGGCCATGGCCATCGAGGGATATATACCGCCCCGGCCGAAACTGATCAAGGTTCTCGGACGCGACGGTATCGCCGCATTCAAGGCGGGCCTTTACACCATGCTCTGGGGCAAATATATAAGCGAGCACGACATGAAAATTGCCGGCGAGGTCGCCTTTGTCCTGAGCGGCGGAGAGATACTGCCCGGTTCACTGGTCAGCGAACAGTATCTGCTGGATATTGAAAGAGAAGCGTTCCTGCGCCTCTGCGCCGAGGAAAAAACGCATGAACGGATCACTGCCATGCTTACTACCGGCAAGCCACTAAGGAATTAAGGAGGAATAATCAATGAAAGAAGCTGTTATTGTTTCTTGTGTGCGTACTGCTGTCGGCAGGGCACCCCGGGGAACGCTACGTCTCACCCGCCCGGAAGACATGGCCACCGTTGCAGTAAAGGAAGCCCTGTCCCGTGCCAAGGGGGTGGAACCCGCTGAAGTTGGTGATGTCATCCTTGGCTGCTCCTTTCCGGAAGCAGAGCAAGGCATGAACGTGGCCCGGATGGTAGCCCTGCAATCCGGACTGCCTGATTCTGTCCCCGGAATGACCGTCAACCGGTTCTGTTCCTCGGGATTGCAGGCCATAGCCCTGGCCGCCGAAAGAATCATGCTCGGCTATGATGACGTCATGGTCGCCGGAGGCGTGGAGAGCATGAGCCTGGTTCCGATGGGCGGGAACAAACTGACCCCGAATCTGGACCTGGTCAACTACAAGGTCGAGGCCTATACTCCCATGGGCATCACCGCCGAGAACGTGGCCAACCGCTACGGCATCAGCCGGGAAGATCAGGACCATTTTGCCGTACGCAGCCATCAGCGTGCCGCCGCGGCAATCAAGGAAGGCAGGTTCAAGGATGAGATCGTCCCCCTGGAATTGGTGCAACGGACCGTCGGACCCGACAACAAGGTGGTGGAGAACAAATTCGTCTTCGACACCGATGAAGGCGTCCGCCCGGACACCAATTTCGAGGTATTGAGCACGCTCCGCCCCGTATTTGCCGCAGGGGGATCGGTAACCGCCGGAAACTCCTCACAGACCAGCGATGGCGCGGCGGCAGCCGTACTCATGTCGCGTGAAAAGGCAAAGTCCCTGGGACTGAAGCCGATGGCCATCTACCGCGGTTTTGTCGCCGCCGGTTGCAACCCCGACGAGATGGGGGTAGGCCCCTCGGTGGCGATTCCCAAACTGATGGAGTTCACAGGCATGAAGATCGAGGACATAGAACTATTCGAACTCAATGAAGCCTTTGCTTCCCAGGCACTTTACTGCATCCGCAAGCTTGGCCTCAACGATGAGATCACCAACGTCAACGGCGGTGCGGTGGCCCTGGGTCACCCGCTGGGCTGCACGGGCGCCAAACTTACTGCCACGCTCTTGCATGAGATGGCACGTCGGAACAATCGTTTCGGTGTCGTCTCCATGTGTATCGGCGGCGGCATGGGTGCGGCCGGCCTTTTCGAGAGGGAGTAAAGAATGAAACCCCTGTAGCTACGGGAAAAACGCAGCCTCAAGATGATCAAGAAAGGGAGAAGACAACGTCTTCTCCCTTTTTCGGCCCCAAATACATTCCCAGCCAGCATTTAAAACTGCACTTGCCCTCCTTCAATCTTCCTCATCATGCTCGTAGCCGCAGGAAGGGCAAGCACGGGGGCTACCACCCGCCCGGCCCCGTTCATTGTACAGAATATTTCTCCTCCAGCCATGGCGACACCTCTTGCAGGTGACCCTGTCGGATATGGAATAAGATCCACCCTCGATGCGCAGAGCATTCCCCCCGACAATGGCCCCGGTCAACTTCTTCCGGGCACTGGCAAGGATGCGCTGCAGGGTGCTCTGGGCAACGCCCATCTGATCGGCACAGCGACGTTGATCTATCCCCTCCAGATCTTTCAAGCGCAGCGCCTCCAGCTCATCGACGGTTATGATCGTCTCCTTCAAGCGATGCATCGGGGTACCCATGGGCTTGAAATACGTCACCCGGGGCAGATGCCTCACTCTTCTTGGTTTGACCGGTCGTGACACCCTTGTAACACCTCCACTCTTTAATTATATCACAATCCTGCAGCACGAAAACAGCCCTTGAAATTTCAGGGGCGTATCAACCCATAGCCAATTTTCTCTGGCAAGGCATACGCAAAAAAATGGAAGTCGCGTAAACTTTTGAATCGCAAGCATTACCGACCTCCATTTGAAAAGCGCATCCGGGAGGATTCGAACCCCCGGCAAACGGATTGGAAGTTCGCGATTGAAACTCCCGAACTTGTTGTAACTTATCTGATCTTGCTGCATCACACATGGTGGAAGTGTTATCGTAATCTCCTCGAACAGATGGTAAATACATTCAATGCCTGCCATTGGCACAGGTTCGCCCCCCAGGCAATCTACTATATTGAAAAAGGGCAATAATTTACATCTACCCCCCTATTTTACTTATTATGCCTCGGATTACATTACAGGGCAGGAGAAAACAGCATCGATATGGAAGCAAACAACATCAGAAAGCAACCGTGTCATAAAACAATTCAAATTCAGGGGGACAGGAGGATTCAGGATGATCGGCAAGTACAAGAAAGTTATCTCATGGTGTCTGCTTTTTATCATGGTAGTGGTGCTTTCCGGTATCGGCAATATATCCTTTGCTTCCGAGGTGGTGGATATACCGGATCCCAAGCTAAAGAACGTAATTTTGCATAAATTGGGAAGATCTAGCGGTGATGTTACAAAGGCAGAGATGGAATCATTTTCTCAAATATTTATTCCGGGCGATCAAGGAATAGTGGACTTGACCGGCCTTGAATATGCAACCAATTTGGATTACATTCAACTAACGGACAACCAGATCACTGATATCGCGGCTCTTTCCGGCCTGAACAAGTTGGAGAAACTTTACTTATATAACAACCAGATCACTGATATCGCGGCTCTTTCCGGCCTGACAGGGTTAAAGTCGCTCGGCCTGAGTGGCAACCAAGTTGCTGACATCGCGGCTCTTTCCGGCCTGAACAATTTGCGGGAGCTTTACTTGAGCAACAACCAGATTGCTGATATCCCGGATCTTTCCGACCTGACTGTTTTGAAGTGGCTTTACTTGGAAAACAACCAGATTGCTGATATCTCGGGTCTTGCCGGCCTGCCCAGCTTGCGTGAGCTTCGCCTGGGCGAAAACTACCTGGATATAACTGATGGCAGCCCCACGATGATAATTATTAACTCCTTCATAGGCGCTAATGTAGGGGTTTATTATGAACCGCAGAAAGTGTACATACCGGATGCCAACCTGAAGGCTGCGATTCTGGAGGCATTGGAAAAATCTGTTGATGATATCATAACAACCGCTGACATGGAGGAGCTAACTGAATTATATGCGTATAATTGCAGAATTGTTGAATTGACCGGTCTTGAATATGCAACCAATCTGGAGGAGCTTGACCTATACGACAACCAGATCGGTGATATTTCTGCTCTTTCCGGTTTGGCCAACCTGGAGACACTTACTCTTGGCGACAACCAGATCACCGATGTTTCCGCTCTTTCTGGCTTGACCAAATTGTTTGATCTTTACCTGAGCGGCAACCAGATCAGTGATATTTCTGCTCTCTCCGGTTTGACCAACGTGGGAAATCTTGCTCTTGGCGACAACCAGATCACTGATATTTCTGCTCTTTCCGGGCTAACCAATCTGGAGTGCCTTTACATGGACAACAACCAGATCAGCGATATTTCTGATCTTTCCGAGCTGACCGACTTGAGGCGGCTTCACCTGAATGACAACCAGATCATCGATATCTCTGTTCTTTCCGGTTTGACCAACCTGGAAGATCTTCGCCTGAACGACAACCGGATCAGCGATATTTCTGTTCTTTCCAACCTGACCGATTTCTACAGGATTGACCTGGGCAACAACCAGATCGATGATATTTCCGCTCTTTCCGATATGACCGGGTTGGGGCGGCTTTACTTGAACGACAACCGGATCAGCGATATTTCTGCTCTTTCCGATATGACCAATTTGTGGTGCCTTGTCCTGGACGATAACCGGATCATCGATATTTCTCCTCTTTCCGGTTTGGCCGAGTTGACTCAGCTTCACCTGAACGACAACCGGATCAGCGATATTTCTGCTCTTTCCGATATGACCGACTTGTACTACCTTTACCTGAGTTACAATTATCTGGATATAACTGATGGCAGCCCCACGATGACAATTATCAACTCCTTGATGGATGCCGGTGTGGATGTTGAATATGAACCACAGAAAGTCTACATACCGGATCCCAACCTGGAAGCCGCGATTCGGGATGAATTGAGTAAACCTGTTGATTATATTGTAACGACTGCTGATATGGAGTCGTTAACCGGGGAGTTAAATGCTGAAAATCGTGAAATTGAAAACCTGACTGGCCTTGAATATGCAACCAATCTGGATTACCTTATCTTGAACGGCAACCTGATCAGCGACATTTCTCCTCTTTCCGATCTGACCAATCTGTGGTCGCTAGACCTGGGCGGCAACCGGATCATCGATATTTCTGCTCTTTCCGGTTTGACCGATTTGGTGTGGCTTGGATTGGATGAGAACCAGATCAGTGATATTTCTCCTCTTTCCGATCTGACCAACCTGGAGTATCTCTGGTCAGGCATCAACCAGATCAGCGATATTTCTGCTCTTTCCAGGTTGACCGACCTGGAGATACTTTACCTGGATAGCAACCAGATCAGTGACATTTCTGCTCTTTCCGCTTTGACCAAATTGCGTGTGCTTGACCTGTACGACAACCGGATCAATGATATTTCTGATCTTTCCGGTTTGACCAACTTGTATGGCCTTGAGCTGGGCTCCAACCAGATTGACGACATTTCTGCTCTTTCTGACCTGTCCAAATTGTATAGACTTGACCTGAGCGACAACCGGATCAGTGATATTTCTGTTCTTTCCGAGCTGACCAACCTCGAGTACCTTTGGTCAGGCATCAACCGGATCAATGATATTTCTCCTCTTTCCAATTTGACCAAATTGTACAGCCTTGAGCTGGGCTCCAACCAGATTGACGACATTTCTGCTCTTTCCGACCTGTCCAAATTGTATAGACTCGACCTGAGCGACAACCAGATCACTGATATTGAAGCTCTTTCCGAGCTGACCGATTTGGAATGGCTTTCCCTCCGGGACAACCGGATCAGCGATATTTCTGATCTTTCCGGTTTGACCAACCTCGAGTACCTTTGGTTAGGCATCAACCAGATCACTGATATTTCTCCTCTTTCCAATTTGACCAAATTGTACAACCTTGAGCTAAACTTCAACCAGATCAGTGATATCTCTGCTCTTTCCGACCTGTCCAAATTGTATAGACTTGACCTGAGCTACAACCAGATCACCGATATTGAAGCTATTTCCGGGCTGACCGATTTGGAATGGCTTTCCCTCCGGGACAACCAGATCAGCGATATCTCTGCTCTTTCAGGTCTAACCGACCTGGGGTGGCTTGACATAAGATACAACGGTCTTGACCTGGCACCGGATAGTGAAACAATGTTATTGATTCAAACGTTGATTGATAGAGATGTACTGGTATTGTATCTTTCCTACGGGGACCTTACCGGCGATGGAAAAGTCAATGTCAGCGATGCCATATTGGTATTAAGATACATTGTTAATTTAGTGGACTTGACGGAAGTTGAAATAGAAACCGCCGATGTTAACGGAGATGGCGAAATCACTGTTCAGGACGCCATACTGATCCTGCGTTACATTGTGGGCTTGATAGATAAATTTCCGGTAGAGTAAGGATTATAGATCTGTAAATCGTGCAAGGGGTCGGTTCTTCTGTGTTAACAGGTGCTGTTGTTTTCTTTCCGGAAGGAATGATGCAAAGAACCGGCCCTCCACGTGTGTAGAACAAGGGTTTCACATCGATGCCGGTGAAAATCCCTTGGGATGTTACCGCAAAGGCACGACTTTTCTTCCGGCGTAATTTCCAAAATCAAGACGAAAACTTTCATATACATCAGTGGGATTGCTGCTCTGAACATTCATAGAAACAACGAAACGAGCAGAGATTGGCATCCCCGAAAGGCAAGGGAAGACGACTGCAGGGAAAGCAAAGATGAGAGAGGTTTAAATTGATTTGAGAGGATAGAGGTTGAAGGAGAGGTTCTGGAGGGAGTGTGGGTGGCAAACCATTACAGGGCTCTGGCGGATATGTTCCGGGAAAGTGTAAACAAAAGAAAGATCAACATGCCAAGGCATTCGGTAAATGATTTCCTGGATGGGGATACCAAAGGGTTGTTGGAGTATATTTACTTTTTGAGCATAGAAGATGAAACCACAAAATTGGTATGCATACATGAGTTTGGAAGAGAGGTAGTAGAAAGATGGTTGACAAAAAGTAGCATGGAAAAGTAATGGATTTATTTTTATCATACTTGACAGGCAGAGAAGGGATCATTCCCATGGGCGGGACTGCTTTGATGTCCCAAACAGCCTGGCTGTTTGGGATCGGACCGTCAAAAAATCACTTTATCCATTGTGATAAATCGGTACCGGTAGATACATTATGCAAAAAGAAGACAACTGAACAGCGGGTGAAAAATCCGCCGGCCCCATTTCAAGCCCATGAACAACGGATTATGCATCCGATACTCATTTCCGGGGCGTGTGTATAAAAAAATGGAAGTCCCCTAAACCCTTGTACCGCAAGTGTTTATGACTTCCATTCAAGGTGGCGCGCCTGGAAGGATTCGAACCCTCGACAAACGGATTAGAAGTCCGCTACTCTATCCCCTGAGTTACAGGCGCACGCAGGTATAACTTATTTTTCAATTATATTATAATGCCATGTGTCGTCAATTTCAAGCGGGCCTGCTTGATGCAGGCCCGCGGTTATTTCCAGGACATCACGCCGCATTTTTACGGAGTTCGCGCCGGGATGCCAACCTTGACGCTCTATCCGGACACGCCCGGGCGAAAAGCCCGTGCATACCGTATATTTTTACCATTCCGACGTTCAACTATACCCGTTCCCAGATGGTGGCATTGGCGTTCCCGAATGCACCGCAGAGGGCAGCGAGTCCGTATTTTACGTCTGCCTTGTCCGTTTTCATGATATTGTTCAGGGTGACGACGATTCTGGCTCCCGATTGCCCCAAAGGGTGTCCCAGGGCCAGGGCGCCGCCCCAGATGTTGGTCTTCTCGAAGGGGGCATTTTCTTCGATGCCCAGTTCCCTCACACAGACCAGCGACTGGCTGGCAAAGGCTTCGTTCAGCTCGACCACACCCATATCGTCCATGGTCAGGTTGGCCCTTTCCAGTACCTTCCTTACAGCGGAGATGGGCCCGATACCCATGACGGTGGGGTCACAGCCGGCCATCGCTCCTGCTCTGTACTTGAGGTGATAGGAGCAGCCGAGTTCATCCGCCTTCTCCCTGCTCATGAGTATGAGCGCACAGGCTCCCTGGGTCAGCGGGGAAGAAAGTGCAGCGGTGATAACCCCACCCGGTTTGAACGGTGAAACCATCGTGGACATGGCTTCTATGGAGATATTTTCCCTGATCATCTGGTCCCGGTCAACCATGAATGTGGTACCGTCTTCCTTCTCGCCTTCCACGGGCACGATTTCATTGTCAAATTTCCCCGCATCGCGAGCAGCCGCCGCTTTTGTATGGCTGTAATATGCCATCTGCTCCATGTCATCGCGGGAAACATTCCACTGCTCGGCTACTTTTTCCGCTGTTGCTCCCATGGGCAACTCGTCAGGCGGATATATGGCCGCCAGCCTGGGCGGGAAATCGGCGCCCATACCCATGGGGATATTGAGCATGTCTTCCACGCCGCCGGCAATGTAGATTTCTCCTTCACCGCACATGATGGCCCGGGCAGCATGTTCTATGGCCGACATTCCCGAGGGGCATTGCTGGCCGATGCTGTTTGTGGCCACGGAATGGGGGTACCCGGCCGCCAGCCAGGCCAGCCTGGCGATGTCGTAGGTCATTCCCGTCTGGTTGGCCGTTCCAATAAAAACGGCTTCCACCTCCTCGGGTTTAACCTGGGGATTTCTCTCGAAGAGGGCATCATAAACCGCCGTTAGCAATTCATCGGGCCGCCTGTTCTTGAACCAGCCTTTTTCACGATGGGCCCTGGTGTTGGCCGATCTCATTCCGTCTACGATTACACATTCCTTCATTACCTATCTCTCCTTTTATTTATTTATTTTCCCGGATCCGGCTTCGTTCCCTGACTGACAGCGTGGCTGAAGAAGCCCGAGGAGACGAAAGGCCGTACCCAAAAAATCAAAGCAATTACAATATTATAAATATTCTTTACAAAATGGTTTTTTCCTTTAAATAATAGTCATATTTAGCATTTTATTTAAGAATCACGATACCTTGAGGGATACATGTTTCAAAGTATGCTAAAATCAGGGTGGGAATGCGGTTGGAAGAGAAAAAAGTGCATTTGAAAGGAAACGAGATATGCCCTCGTCAGGCAATACATTCAAGATCGATGGGGTTGAGAGATTCAACAGCGGCACGATAGATGGAACGGGAAGGCCCCGGGGAACGAAAAAGGCAAACAAAAAGAAAAAAGGCGGCAGGGCCTGGATTTTTCCGGTACTGTTGATCCTTTTACTGCTCACAATATTTTATTATTACAAACATGAGACGGGGGAGATAGCGGCCCGGGCCGATGAGTTCATGGTTCTGGTCAATGCCGGAGAAATCGATGCAGCCCGGGTTATGATGGCCGCCGGGAAGAAAGGGCTCGATGGTTTACACGAGCTGATGGAAAGAGAATCAATAGCTTACAGACAGATAAATACTTCTTATCTGCTGGGCATTCTGAAAGGGGCAGCCGAGGTGTTGCTGGCCCAGGGTGATGCGGAGTTCACGGTCAGGTTGAATATGGTTCGCGAGAACGGGTCGTGGATGGTGTCCGTGCTGCCACCCATTGATATTCTGTATGGAGCATTTGTCATCGAAGAAAACCCTCTCGTCCTGCGTGTCTTGTATCGGGGCGAGAAGCGCAGGTACCGCCTCGGGGAGAAAGTCGGAGCAGAATACGGGGATGTCGTTTACATGCTTGTCCTGGATGACAGTATTCTCACGGTGGAGAAGGCGGAACGGATGCCCATCTCACGGGTGATGGTCAGGAACAGCACGGAGATCGAAGGCGAGCAGGAGGGGCTTTTCCCGCTCTACACCGCCGGTGGGCCGGAAGTATATCTGCTCGACCGTGATAAGAAATCGGCGGAATGCGGCCGATCCTCGGACCTGATCGTGGGCAGCTCGGGCATCTCATTTTACCTGCTCGGGAAGAAGATTCTGGCAGCAACGGTTGACGGGCATTTCAAGCCCGGTGAAATACGCGTGGTCTTGAATGATTCCTCGGGGGAGAACCTTTATCACCGGGAAGTCCGCATATCCGCTGCAACGGCGTTCAGGATGGCGGAACCCGGAAAGGAAAGCAAGGGAACGGGTAAACAGGGGGAAGCGGGCGAGGGTGATGACGGGAAGAAGGATGGAGATGGGGACGAAGAGAGTGAAAGTGAGGAAAGCAACGGCACGGGGAACGGAGAAAGCAGGCCGGAAACGTTCACCATTCCCGCCAATAGACAGGTAACGATACGTTCATCTCCGGATGGAATAGCGGTTCTTCTGCCGGGAGGGGAGGAGGCCATCTTTGATCGACGCATCCTGTTAAGTCCGGTGGAAGAAGAACAGGGGTGTTTTTTCATCGCTGCTTCACACCGGGAAACCCGGGGCGAATATGCCCCTGCCTACCGGGGCAACCTGGATATCTTTGCAGGAAGCGAGGGGCTGGTCGTGGTCAACGAGCTGCCCCTGGAAGATTATCTGCGGGCGGTGGTACCCGGCGAGATGCCCTCTTCTTTTGGCCTTGAGGCCTTGAAAGCGCAGGCGATCGTATCCCGCTCCTATGCTTATCGCCAGATCATGGAGAGCCGTTATCACGCCGTCGGAGCACACGTGGATGACAGCATTGCTTCACAGGTGTACAACCTCGGGCCGGGAGACAGCCTTGCCGATCAGGCCATCGGGGAAACAAAAGGGCTGGTGCCTTTTCATGACAACGAGCCTATCGAGGCCTTTTTCTTTTCCACTTCTTGCGGTTGCACGGCCAACCCTGAAGAAGTATGGACCACACCGGAAGTCGGTTTTCCCGGGAACAGGATGCCCTATCTGTTCGCTCGGTCACAGATCCCCGGGGAGGTTCTTGAACTATCTTCCGAGGAAGACCTGATGGCATTCATCGATGAAACCGGTTATGAAGGGGCGTATGACCGCGATGCCCCTTTCTTCCGCTGGAAGATCACGATGAGCAGCCATGATTTTGAAGAGATCGTCAGGCACAATCTGGGAGAACAGTACCGGCGCCGTCCCGATCTGGTACTGACCGGGGAAGGGCAAGATTTCGTATCCAGGGAAATACCGGAGGACGCTCCGGGCAAGCTTCTGGGCATCCGCACGTTGCAACGCGGCGCCGGGGGGAACATGATGGTCTTGGAAATCGAAGGAACGCGGGGAACCTACCGACTTGTCAGCGAATATACGATCCGTTTCACGATCCGGCCGATTCAGTACCGCAGCGGGGCCAACCCGATAATTCTACGAAGGGGCGATGGCACGCAGATCGAAAATTTCAATGTCCTGCCCAGCGCTTTTGCTTATCTGGATACGGTTCCGGACGGGGACGGGGGAATCCGTGAGATCAGAATCAGTGGCGGCGGCTACGGCCATGGCGTGGGATTGAGCCAGAACGGGGCCAGGGGCATGGCCGAAAAAGGGTTTGACTTTGTACAGATCATCGAACATTATTATCCCGGTACACAGTTGCATCGTGTTCATGAATGATGGACACGCGGATGATATTTTCGAGGTACAGCATGGTGTAATATACAGTGGAATCTTCTTTCATGCCAGGGGCATGAGAAACTCTACATTTGAATATCTCCAAGGCGCCGGTCAAAGAAGAACCGGCGCCTCTGAGAATCCTCCCCCTGCACATGCAGGCTTATACTCCTTGCAGTACAGGAAAATCATATATCAACTTCACAATGTAACGTAGAATCAGTATCGCATCCTGGACATTGACTTGAGCATCCCCGTTAACATCGGCGACTGCTCTCTGAGTCGGCGTTAACTTCATCAGGTCCACAACACTTCTCAGCAACCATATGGCGTCGTTGACGTCAACCTTGCTATCTCCTGTAAGATCGCCGAATGAAATATATATTACTGTTGCATCTCTGTCAATCAACTCATTGATCAGAAACATCGTTTCACTGCCTGCGGTTATATCCAAAGAATTGTAACGCAGGTCAATCCTTTTCAGGTTGGTCAGGTCGGAAAGAACCGAGATATTGCTGATCCGGTTATACGATATGTCAAGATTATGCAAGTTGGTCAAAGCGGACAGAAAAGAGATATCACCGAGCCCGGCATCCTTCAAGAAAAGCACCTCCAGGTTTTTCAAACCGGAAATAACGAGGATGTTGCTGATCTTGTTGTGGCTCAGATCAAGACCCCACAGGTTGCTCAAACAGGGAAGAACGGAAATATCGCTGATCCGGTTGTTGTCCAGATCAAGAATCTCCAGCTTTCCCAAACCGGAAAGGGCGGAGATATCGCTGATCTGGTTGTCCCACAGGTAAAGCTCCTCCAGCTTTTTCAAACCGGAAAGAGCGTCAATTCCACTGATCCGGTTGTTGTACAGTTCAAGGACTACCAGATTTTTCAAACCGGAAAGAGCAGAGATATCGTTGATACGGTTTCGCCCCAGGCAAAGCCCCCTCAGGTTGGTCAACGTGGAAAGAGGCAAGGTATTGCTGATCCGGTTATCCCAAAGTTCAAGCCACTCCAGGCCGACCAAGCCGGAGAGAGCAGAAACACTTTCGATCTGGTTGCCCCACAGGTAAAGGCTCGACAGGCTGCTCAAGCCGGAAAGGGCGTCGATACTGCTGACCCGGTTGCTGTTCAGGTCAAGGGTTTTCAGGTTTTTCAAACCGGAAAGGGCAGAAATATCGCTTATATGGTTACTTCCCAGATCAAGATTTTTAAGGTCGGTCAAGCCGGAAAGAGGGGAAATATCGCTGATACGGTTGCCCGACAGGTAAAGTATCTCCATTTTTTTCAAGCGGGAAAGGGAGGAAATATCACTTATTTCGTTGTTCCGCAGGTAAAGTTCCTCCAGGTTGGTTGCACATTCAAGACCGGTTATGTCAGATATTTCACTGTCGTACGCATTCAAATTGGTCAACAATTCCATATCCGCCTCTGTGATGTCACCGGCCGGTTTCCCCAATTCCTCACGGATCGCTTCCTCCAATTTTTTATCAGGTATGTTTACCGCTTCGTAAGCTAAGGAAATGTTGCCAACACCGGAAAACACCGCCAGCGTGATCAGTAGCAGACCCCATGAATAAATTTTCTTGTATTTCCCGATCATCCGAAACCCCCCTGTCTCCCTTGAATTTGGTTCGATCCATGATACGGTCACTTTCCGCTCGTATCTATTTCTACGTTATTCCCTTCTTTCCTGTATGGACATAAAATAAATAACCCATCTGCTACCCGGATCGAAAATTGCCATATCAGCGGTAAAAATCACGTTGATCTGCGGTTCTGTTCCCCATTGTTTGAACATCGAGAAGGCGCCGATCAAAGAAGAACCGGCGCCCCTGGAAATATTTCCCCGCGCTTGCAGGCTTGTATCCCTTACAGCGCCGGAAACTCACCTATCAAGCCCACAATGTAACGCAGAATCAGTATCGCATCCTGAACAGTAACCTTGCCATCCCCGTTGACATCGGCGGCCACCTCCTGATTCAGTGACAACTCCGCCAGGTTCACAATACTTCTCAGCAACCATATGGCGTCGTTGACGTCAACCTTGCTATCTCCTGTAAGATCCCCCAATTCGAGATATATTACTCTTATATCTTTGGCGATCAACTGCTGGATCAGCAGCATCGTTGGACTGCCTGCGGTTATATCCAAAGAATTGTAACGCAGGTCAAACCATCCCGGTTCGGTCAAGCCGGAGAGGGGCGAAATATCGCTGATCAGGTTATGGCTCAGGTCGAGGTCCCACAGTTTGGTCAAGCCGGAAAGAAAGGAGATATCGATGATCTGGTTATGGCTCAGGTCGAGGTCCCACAGTTCGGTCAAGCCGGACAGAAAGGAAATGTCGCTGATCCGGTTCCCTGCCAGATAAAGACTCTCCAGGCCGGGCAAACCGGAAAGAACAGAGAAATCGTTGATCGGGTTGTGGCTCAGGTCAAGACCTCGCAGTTCGGTCAAGTTGGAAAGAACGGAAATATTGCCGATCTTGTTCACCGCCAGGTAAAGAATTTCCAGGTCGGACAAACCGGAAAGAAAGGAAATATTGCTGATTTCGTTGTAGCACAGGTCAAGACTCCGTAAATCGGTCAAAGCGGAAAGATCGGGAACATTGCTGATCCCGTTGTCCGACAGGTAAAGCCACCTCAGTTTGGTCAGACCGGAAAGAGGCGAGATATTGCTGATCTGGTTGTTCGACAGGTCAAGATCCCACAAATCGGTCAAACCGGAAAGAGGGGAGATATTGTTGATTCCGTTGCCCGACAGGTAAAGCCACCTCAGTTTGGTCAAGCCGGAAAGAGGTGAGATATTGCTGATCTGGTTGTCCCGCAGGTAAAGTCCCTCCAGCTTTTTCAAACCGGAAAGAGCGGATATATCGCTGATCCGGTTGTTGTCCAGATCAAGAGTCTCCAGGTTGACCAAACCGGAAAGAGGGGAAATACTGCTGATCTGGTTGTTCGACAGGTCAAGATCCCACAAATCGGTCAAACCGGAAAGAGGGGAGATATCGCTGATCCGATTATTCCACAGGTAAAGCTCATCCAGATTTTTCAAGCCGGAAAGTGCCTTGATATCACTGACCCGGTTGCTCCACAGAGCAAGCATCCCCAGGTTGGTCAAGCTGGAAAGGGGTGAGATATCACTGATCCGGTTACCCTCCAGTTCAAGCCTTTCCAGGCCGGTCAAGCCCGAAAGAGCGGAAACAGTTTCGATCTGGTTATTCGACAGCTCAAGATTCCGCAGGCTGGCCAGGCCGGAAAGGGCAGGAATATCGCTGATCCGGTTGTTCCACAGGTAAAGCCCCTCCAGTTTGGCCAGACCGGAGAGAGGGGAGATATCGCTGATCAAGTTGCTCCGCATGAAAAGCTCCTCCAGGTTTTCCAAACCGGAAAGCGCCTTGATATCGCTGACCTGGTTGTTGTCCAGCTGAAGAAGCTTCAATTTTTTCAAGCCGGCAAGGGGTTCAATATCGCTTATTTCGTTTTCCCACAGGGAAAGGTTCTCCAGGTTGGTCGCATATTCAAGGCCGGTCAGGTCAGATATTTCGCGCCGAAACGCACTCAATTTGGTAAATGACCCCATATCCGCCTCCGTGATATCGCCGCTCGGTTTCTTCAATTCCTCCCGGATCGCTCCCTCCAATTTTTTATCAGGTATGTTTACCGCTCCGGAAGCAAAGGAAATGTTGCCGATACCGGAAAACACCGCCAACGTGATCAGAAGCAGGCACCATGAAAAAAACTTCCTGTATTTCCCGATCATTTGAAACCCTCCTGTCTCCCTTGAATTTGGTTCGATCCATGACACGATCACTTTCCGCTCGTATCTATTTCTACGTTATTCCCTCTTTTCCTGTATGGACATAAAATAAATAACCATCTGCTGCCCGGGGCATTTCCGTAACGTCCGCTAGCTTGCTATCCACAAAAAATCGGACCGACCTGCTCCCCCCTGCGTGGAAAAATTTTCTCTCCCCGACCATGGGGAGTCGGTCAAATGAATGAATTGAATGATTCCGGCAGGAATGGCAGTATCAGGAGTCATAATTGGAGATGGTTACCCGGCGGGCACCGCTGCCGATCATGATTTCCTGCAGACGGACCATGGCCTCTTCTGTAACCCGGGGAACCTCTTTCAGTTGGTAGTCAACTCCCAATCGCTCGTAATCGGCCACACAGAGGGAGTTGTAGCCTAGCAGATCGATCCGCTCCACCGGCCCCACCTCATCCCTGATGAAATGCGCCATGGCCTTGATATCCTCCTCGCCGGAAGTATACCCCGGTATGATCGGCACCCGGATCCGGAAAGGAATACCGGAGCCGCCAAGCCAGGCTGCATTCTCCAGGATAACCTCATTGGAAGCCCCGGTGAAAAGTTTATGTTTCTCCCGGTCGATGGTCTTCAGGTCATAGAGGACCAGATCCGCCTCCCCGGCTACATCCTTGAACACCTGCGGGCTGACACATCCCGCGGTATCGATACAGACATGAATATCCTCCGATCTCAGCGCCGAAAGGGCTGCCAGAAGGAAGCGGTGCTGCAGCAAACATTCCCCGCCGGAAAAGGTAACCCCCCCACCGGAATGTCGGTAGAATGGCTTATCCCGGATCAATTCTGTCAGGAGCTCATCCACTCCCACCTCTTCCCCGAAAACCCGTATCGCCCGGGCCGGGCAATTCTCCACGCACTGCAGGCAGCGGCGGCAGGAGCTGCCGAAAACAAGGCCTCGCTCTCCCCTCCGCAGCGCCCCCTGCGGGCAAACTTGCAGGCATGTGCCGCAATCGATACAGCGCAGCGCGTCGTGAAACAACTCGGGTTCCATGGAAAATGTTTCCGGGTTCTGGCACCAGAGGCACCTCATCGGGCAACCTTTCATGAAGACAGTGCTGCGGATACCCGGGCCATCTTCCGTGGACATGAACTGTATGTCGGTGATAATGGCCGTTCGTTGATTGTTTTGCATGGCATCATTGCAGACCCGGCGGGAAACCCGCCCATGTTCAGCTCCCGCTCCGGTTCCGGGAGCAGCGGACAGAACAGCAGGCAAAGCAGCAATCCGGAACCGGAACAAACCCGAACCCACCCCTGAAACCCGGCCTCACTCATTGCCGGCAACGTAACGGGAACAGATGAAACAACTGCTACAAACGACTGAATTCGGTGCGGTTGATTATTTCATCCTGTACCGGCCGGCCCAGATCGGTAAAATAAGCGGCATAACCCGAAACCCGTACCACGAGATCACGGTAACGATCCGGATCTTCCTGGGCCGCGCGCAGGGTGTCGTTGTCAATCGCGTTGATCTGCAGTTCCATTCCCCCCATTTCAAAGAAGGCCTGCACCAGCGCCCGGATTTTCCCCAGCCGTTCACTGCCCTCGAACATGGAAGGGGAGAACTTCAGGTTGAGAGCATAACCGTTGCCGATAAGTCGATGGTCGTTGGTTGCCACCGATCTGAGCATCGCCGTGGGCCCGTTGCTTTCCGAACCATTGGAGGGATTGAAGCTATTGCTGACCGGCTCTCCCGCCAGGCGCCCGTTGGGCATCGCCCCCAGGAACAACCCGTCCAGTACATGCAGGCCGTAAGAAAAGAACCCCGGCCGGAAAGGACCGCCGTGAATATTTCGTCTCGCCGCAACCTCGCGGCAGAAAAAATCCGTCACTTCAGCCGCCAGGGCATCGGTCTGCTCATCACCGCAACCATATCTGGGGCCCCGGGTGGCCAGGGTGGCATGCAATTTCGATTCCCCTTTGAAGTTGCGATCCAGGGCCCGTAACAGCCTATCCATGGAAAGTTCCCCCGTCTCGTACACAAAATGCCTGATTGCCGCCAGTGAATCGATGGCGGTGCCCAGACCGCGTCCCCCGATAGACTCGAAATTGTATCTGGCACCCCCCGCAGTCATATCGCGGGCGTTTTCAACACATCCGGCCAGGGTGGCCGAGATGAAAGGGCTGGGAAATTCTTGACGGTAAACTTCATCCTTGAGGTTGGTGCAGCGAGCCACGATATCGATCAGAAAGAGCAGTTGTTTTTTGAAGGCCTCCATGAACTGTCCAAAATTGGCAAAGTCGCGGGGATCACCCGTGCGGGGCCCGATATGCTTCCCCATGATCCGCAGAGCACCGTCCAACAAGGCCATCTCCAGGGCGGCGGCGATGCAGAGATCATTTCCCGATGTACAGCCGAAAGTATCCCCGTCACCTGTCGGTTCCACGCAGCCGATAACCCCGTAATCACGGGCTTCCTCTTCACTGTAACCGCACTCCTGCAGTGCCGCGATCGCCGCATCATCGTTGTAAAGGGCCGCCCCCGAAGTATGGCGATATGTTTCGACGGCTTTATCCCAGAACGAAACAGGGTTGTGAGGCGAGAGGCGGATGGTAAAACTGTTGCCCATGCTCCGGACATTGTTGAACGCCTCCAGCGAAAGATAGGAAATCTCATTTGCAGCATCTTCCCCCTGACGGGTCAAACCGCCCACCGTGGGTGAAGAGGTATCGCTGCCCAGCTCACTCGCCGTCTTCTTGCCCAGGAAAGGCAGCAGCAGCAGACCGCATGAAAACTTGATCAGCAATTCCTCCAGGCACTCCACCGCCTCGGCCGGCGTGATAACGCCGGCGGAGAGATCAGCGGCATAAAATGGATAGAGATACTGGTCGATCCTGCCGGGAGAAAGCACCCCGGCCATGCCGTAAGAAATATGCGCTGCTACCTGTGTAAGCCAGAGCGCCTGCACAGCTTCACGGAAGGAGCGCGGCGGATGATAGGGCACATGCCGGCAATAACGGGCAATACGGTGCAAGGCTTCGCGGCGGCCGGGATCGGCGGTTTCATCTGCCAGGCGCTCTGCTTCTCCGGCATATCTCAGGGCAAAAGCCCTCACCGCCTCACAGCTGATCATCACCGCTTCCAGGAAAGCTTCACCCTCGCTGTCACCTTCCGCACGTGCCTCTTCCAGGCGGTAGGCGGCACGCTCCTTTATCCCGGCCAGCCCCTCGTTGAGGACATGTTTCTGTCCCAGGATCAGATGCCCCTGCACATCGAAAACATTTGTCAGCAGCGCCGGGTTATTGTAGAGAACCGCCTCTATCCCCCGTTTGGCATAGGCAAGTGAAGGATTCGGCACGGAGACGAAGTCAAGCAGCTTGCGGAGATCAAGGCCCCGCGACAGACGGAAACGCCCCGTCAGGCTCCGGGACGGCCGGAAAAAAAGCCCATGTTCCCTGTAGAGCGTTCTTTTACGATCACTGAGCGTTTTACCCCGCCAGTAGGGCAAGATCTCCTCCTGCAATTCCCGGCGTTCATCCGCTTCGATGTGGAAAGGGCGAGAACCCGATCGTGTGATCATATCGAGTTCCAGTTCCAGGATCATATTGGCGTCGCCCCGCTCGATGGGGATGATCGCTGCCACGGGAGCAGAGGCCCGCTGTGCAGCTATATTCTCCTCTTCCAGGATATAAACACTCATCTGTTCCAGCGTATGGGCAAAAGCCTTCGCTGCCCGCAAGGCCGGGGGATCTCCTTCGGTGTCACGATATGATCGGGTGTAATAGCGGGCACGTTCCACGCAGATCGTGTACGGTTCGGAAAGAATTCTCTCTTTCAACTGCCGATTTCTCGGGTGGATCATCGGTCCATGCCTCCCATTCGGCACAAAGCAGTGTCACAATCGGCACACTATTCAGAATATTATAACATACCTGGAAGAGATCGGTCAAGCCCGTCAATCGCAATGGGTGCAGCATTGTAAGTTGCAAGTTCGGTTGCACACCAACAGCTAACCGAATAATAAATCTGCCAGCAGGCCGGCCAGGGAAGGTACTGTTATGTAAAGGGCATACTTGAGGATCACGAAACGGGACCCCAAAAAAGTAAATTCATAGGGCAGGTGTCCGACATTGATCATCCCCCAGGCCGTGATCATCGATATCGCGGTCCCTATCGTTGCACTTTCTCGAAAAACGGCATCGAACAGGGGGAAAAAAGCATAGGGGCCTCCCTGAATCAGTGCGCCGATAAGAGGCCCGACGACTATACCTCTCCAGCCCGATTCCGCCCCCAGCCAGGCTTGCAATGCCTTCTCCGGTATCAATATGTTCATGAACCCGACGACAATGAATGCGCATAGCAGAAGGGGCAAGGTGGCCAGAAACAATTTCCTGGCTTCTTTCAGGCTTACCAGAAGTTTGCCCTGCCTGTAAGCAACAAACAATAATATCGCGGCTGCCAATGATAATATGATGAGTGCATTGATCATTCTGCTTCCTCCGGTTCCGCTCTTTTTCCTTTCATCTGCAGTTGCAGCACTTCCTCCCTGATTTTTTCTGCATAACCGGGCAACAAGAAATTTACAGCCGCTCCCGCCACGATGGGGATGGCAAAGGTAATCAGAATACGCACGAGGGTTGTTTTCACGCCGACAAAAGCAATTTCAATCGGTACACGGCCCACATACCACAGCGTTTTGGCCGCCACAAAACTGATCATGGTACCAATATTGGCTCCGGAAACGATGAGTGTAGCCATCAACGGGTAAAAGAAAAAAGGCCCGCCGGGAACCAGGGCACCCATCAAGGTTCCCAGAAACGGCCCCTTCCAGCCTGCCCCTTCCCCCAGCCACCTGGTCACCATTTCTTTTGAAATCAATGAAGTAACCGAACCGGCAAGTGTAAAAGCTATGATTACAAGGGGGAATACCTCCAACATTGTTTTTCCACTGACTATGAATCCCTCGCCGACCAGCGCGAAACCTCCCTGGAAAAATGATATCACAATCAAAACCAGTGCAACCAGGGCCATACCTATCAATGTTTTGTTCATGTTCTGCTCCCCGTCATTTTTGCTGCGTTTTCTACCCCTTGCAGGCAACCTGTTCAATGCAAACAATCTTTCTACTGCAAAAAGCTTGCTGCTACTCCGTTATTTTCGTGGCATTTGCAGTTGCAACCGCAAACCCCTCTCCTGGAAAGAACCCCTCATCTGATGCCACCTGCATGAAATTGGAATATTTGCAAACCGGCAAGCGGCGTCCTGTGCCCTTCCAAAATCCTGTTCACAATATTGCAAATCAATTATATCCACTGCACCCATGAATTTCAAGGCATTGGGTAGAGGACTGCCTGGTATTGCCGGGCCGTTCCAGTAGGGGATTCTTCGGTCGCCTGCGGCGACCTCCCCCCTGTCATTCCGAGCAAGCGGTGTTCTGCAAATACGCAGGCGTTGCGCTGTTATACAATGCTTGCAGGAACGCCGGCCCCTGGCCGGTAAGGATAGCGCAGCGTGGAATCTCGGGAAATGGCAAACATTACTCTTGATGATGGCGATGGTGATGTCGTACTGCTCCGCTCCCAATAGTAAGGCAAGTGGTATTGACGTAGGCTTCATTACCCGCAAGCGTTTCCTTATTCTTTTTTTATATGTTGGCTTGGCGACTGGGCCGTTCATGGGCCATAGCATAAAGAACGGTTCAGGCTCGGGCTCAACGGGAACACCTCCAATCTTCACGTCCTGTGAAGTATCCGGCTGCCGACATCACGTCGGCAGTCCCGTTTCGCTTCCTCGCCTTCACCGGCTATGGCAACCATTCACTCTATGTCGCTGTCGCCAACATATCGGTACGGGGAAAAGCAGGAACCGATTTATGCCGGTAGGAAGGAGTACATGAGGAAGGGATTCTTCGGTCGCGGCAAACTACAGCCGCTCCCTCAGAATGACAGGTAGGGCGTTTTCTTTCTCTGGCAGTAGGGTGAGGTGTGTTCGAGGAGGGGAATTCTTCGGTCGCCTGCGGCGACCTCCCCCCCCTGTCATTCCGAGCAAGCGGTGTTCTGCAAATACGCAGGCGTTATGTCTCTGGGGATGGTAATGCAGAAATACCAACCTCTGTTGTCAAGAATAGCGCCGCGAGGAATCTCGGGCAAAGGCAGACGTTGTGCTCTACGGGGATAAAGGACCAGGAACCATTTTATAGCGGTAGTAAGGGGTGTACGAGGAGGGGATTCTTCGGTCGCGGCACACACCGCCGCTTCCTCTGAATTTCCACGCGTTACCCGCACCACGATAAACAGAAATTGTTTCTTCCGTGTGCATATTTATGCTGGAGTTCATTTACTTCCATAGCAATGACAGGTGACGCTTTTGGGGACAAGGTTGCTTGCCATATTTATTTTTACGCCACCTGGCAACAATTCCATTTCAACCGACAGAAAAGGGTTCCGCACAGTTTTGTTTGTGTACGGAACCCGTAATTGGCAGGCGGCATTTTTGCCGCCTGAGAAAGGAGGTGAAACGCCGCTGTGTCCCCGCCACCAACCAGCGGCCGGCCATGTTGATTTGCCGCGCCATCCACGCACAACCGTTCCGATGGCCCCCGTGTATCATTGTGTCCCCACCACCGACCAATGATCAGCCGGCACCTCGCACGTTGCAAGCCGGCTCCCGCAAAAACTCGATTCCTTTCATCGGTTTAAAATGTTTCAAAGTCGATATTCGCCTGTATTTATATATGTTGTCTGAACCTTCGGATGACAACGCTGTCCGCTCACGATCAATCGAATTCTACTTCAGTCTATGCTTTCAATAAACAAAAAATGAAACTCCCCGTAAAAAAAATTACCCCGGCAAATTCAAATGTTGGGGATACATACTCTGATAAAGGCTTCATCGGTTGCCGACGATTTCCTTCTCTTTTTTTGATATGTTGGCCTGGCGACCTGGCCAGGGGAAAAGCAGGAAACAGTTTATGCCGATGGTAAGCTGTGTACGAGGAGGGGATTCTTCGGTCGCGGCAAACTACAGCCGCTCCCTCAGAATGACAGGTAGGGCGTTTTCTTTCTCTGGCAGTAGGGTAAGGGGTACATGAGGATGGGATTCTTCGGCCGCCTGCGGCGCCCCCCCCTGTCATTCCGAGCAAGCGGTGTTCTGCAAGTACGCAAGCGTTATGTTTCGGGGAATGGTAATGCAGTAATACCAACCTCTGTTGTCAAGAATAGCGCCGCGAGGAATCTCGGGCAGAGGCAAGCGCTGTGCTTGACGATGGCAACCATTCACTCCATGTCGCTGATGCCAACATATCGGTACGGGGAAAACAGGAACCAGTTCATGGCGATGGTAAGGTGTACTCGAGGAGGGGATTCATCAGGCGGTTTTGGCTAATTTTTGTGTGTATGCGAAAGATAAAACCCAGGAAATAGCTTCCCCCCGTACAGTAATGGAAAAACAGTCGTGCGGAATGGCACAATGCCGGGGATGGAGTGCGGCGTCCCCCCCTGTCATTCCGAGCAAGCGGTGTTATGCAACTACGCAGGCGTTATGTTTCGGGGGATGGTAATGCAGAAACACGAGACTTTGTCGGTGGGCATAGTGCCGCGAGGAATCTCGGGCAGAGGCAGGCGTTGTGCTCTACGGGGATAAAAGACCAGGAACCAGTTTATAGCGATGGTAAGGGGTGCTCGAGAAGGGGATTCTTCGGTCGCCCCAAAAAACAGGGCTCCCTCAGAATGACAGGAACTAAGAGGCAAATATGGGAGCGGCAATAAATTGGCCGCCATTTTTTTGGTGTGTTATATTCTATATGTCGGAAGAAAAACATGCTTTTTATCCTTATTCGGCGTATCCGGCACGGGGAAACTGTGGGGGAAATTCAGTTCCCGGGCTCCGGCAACCCGATAGGCCAAAATGGAGGTGGCACCTTGCAGGGAAAAGGAAAATACATTTTCTTTTTTATGCTTGGTTTTCTATGTTTTGCAGTGGCTCAACCCCTGCTGCGTCTGCCCCTCCTGCAGATGCTCCAGCAGACAACGGGCTTTACCATGGCCTACATCACAAATCCCTTGCTCTGCGGAGTCCTGGTTGCCCTGACCGCCGGAATTTTTGAGGAAACTTTTCGTTTCCTCTTCAAAGCTATCTTCATGAAACCCGCCCGTTCAACAATACGCCAGCCGATTCTTTTTGGTTTGGGCCATGGAATTTCGGAAGTATGCGTAATGCTGTACCCCGTGATCCCCACGATTTCCATGTTTACCCTCGATCAGCTGTCCATCGTCTTTGCTGAAAGAATAATGGCTCTGACCCTCCATGTTTCATTGACCATCATGGTGTGGAATGGTTTTCAAAGGGGCAGAAAAGCCGCTTGCCTCCTGTCTGCCATCCTGGTTCACGGCCTTGCCGATGCCCTGATCCCCATCATCTCCTCTTTCAGCACTTCGGTTTCAATGATCGAGGGCGCCATAGCGGTTGTCGCTACAGGCATGGTTGTCTATGCTTACCATTCACGAAAATATTATTTGAAGGAGGAAAATCAAGGGGTATGATCAAATCTGGACACAATTCTGTCTGTTTTCTGCTTCTGGCAACGATAATCTGTTTTGGGGTACTGATCGGCATGACCGGTTGCGGCGCACAGAAGTTATCCGCAGATTTCGATGAGGCGGAAGTCAGAGCGGCAGCCGAGGGCGTGATCGCCATGGTAAACGGGAAAGATTCGGAAGGATTGAGGACAGCATCCACCGCACAGATGAAAGCCGCCCTCACCGACGAACTGTTGAATCAAATTTATGAAGACATCGGTGAAGGCGGTCAATTCCGGGGAATAAAAAACATGAATATCCGTAGCCTTGCCGGCAATAAAAATACCGGTGAACTGGCCGTCGTGGTGACCAGGGCCGAATATGAAAACAGATCTTTCATCTACACGATCTCTTTTGACAGGGAGATGAAGCTGGCCGGATTGTATTACAAATAATTTCCGGGGAAATATCGGGATAGCCGGGACAACTTTTACAGGCGGGACAATGAAAGGGGCGACCACACCCCCCCCGTTGCAGATTGATCAATCCTGCAAATTCGACTATCCACGTGATAGATGTGCTTGCACGGATGAGCGCACAAAAAAATACTTGCGTTGTCATCGTGAAAAGAGTACCAACCATCCGGGAGGAATCATACCATGTTCAACATCCTCAAGAAAATCGGTGTCAGGAAAATCAAAACCCCTGTTTTGAACATCATCGTCGAAAAAAGAAGCGGGGGCCTGCGGCGGATCAGTTTCAACCATGACCAAAATCGGTTGAACTATATTGCCGGGAAAAGAATCTTCGGCGTCCCCTACGGCCCGGCAACCGTGAAACAGATCTCATACACGGACAACAGGATCACCGCCAGCTACAGGTACCGGGATCTGGACATGGACATTGTCAGGCAGATCGAGGGTGACACCATCACCGAAACCTACACCTTCATCAACAATTCCCTCCGTCCCCTCTCCTTCGAGTCGGGAACCCTGGGCATCCAGACACCTTTCAATGATCGCTACGAGGCCGCCTCTGCCTGCCTGAAAAGAAGATGCCATGCCCACATCTGGTGCGGTGGCAACTCCACATATATACTGGGGGAACCCATGAACGCCCGCGGTGCCTGCCTCGGCCTGATCCTGCTTGAAGGCCGGATATTCCATTACGCCGTCGACCGCAAATGGAACAGCAATGACCGGGGCGACTTTGCCCTGCTCCTTCCGGCTATCACTTTCCAGAAAGGGCAAAGGCATGTGATCAGATGGCAGCTGAAAAAATATGCGGATCGGGAAGAATTCATCCGTTCCCTGGGAAGCACCCCCAACTTCGCCTTTGTGCAAGCTGACAGATACAGCATCACCGCCGGCGAACCGATCACCTGCACGATCAGGCATCGGCACCCTGAAACGGTTGAATTCTTTCTTGGCGATGAGAAGCAAGCCGGGATTACCGGCAGGGAAATCGTCGGCGATACCGGAAAGATCACTTTTTCCATCGACTCCATCGGCACCTCTGCTGCAGAAACAACCGCCACCAATGCTGCAGCATCAGCGGCCACCACCACCGAGAAGACAATCAAAATCGGCTACGGTGACGGAGCAATCACGAAGCTGGTTCTGCAGGTTTACCGCAACCCCATGGAAGTCATCGACCGCCGCCTGAATTTCCTGATTGACCGCCAGCAGGTAACAGACAGGAAGAGCAAGTTTTACGGCGGTTTCCTGCTCTATGACAACGAAACGGAGACGACTTTTGTCGAGGACCATTGTTTCAATGACCGCAATGCAGCCCGCGAACGGTCTGGAATGATCACCTCCCTGCTGGCACGGCTGATCAGGGGTGTTGAAGACAGATCCATGCGCGAAAAATATGATCGGGCAGCAGAACTGGCCCTTGCTTTTGTTGATCGGGAAATCTGCGACGACCGTGGCGTCGTTTATGAAAACGTGGGCTACCAGAAACTCCCCCACCAGAGAAAATACAACTATGCTTTCTACGCTCTTCTCTACACCCTTGCGCATCAATATACAGAGGAACATTGCTACCTGAAAAAAGCCTGCAAGATATTGCGGGAATACTATCGCCTGGGCGGCGCCCGGTTCTATGCAATCAACATTCCCATGGCCCTGATCGTGAAATTGCTGGAACAATCCACACATGCCGACAGCGGGAGGCTGCTGGCAGAAATGAAATCCAATTTTTTCTCCCACCTCGATTTCATCGTTTCCCGGGGAGAGAACTATCCACCGCATGAAGTAAAATACGAGCAGTCCATCGTCGCCCCCTCCGTGGACATGCTGCTGCAAGGTTACTGCATCAGTGCCGAGGAAAAATACCTGGATGAAGCGGAAAGGCAGTTGAAATTGCTCGAAGCATTTGCTTTTATCCAGCCCGATTTCCGCATGAACGATATCGCTATCAGGCACTGGGACGGCTACTGGTTCGGGAAACGCAAGATGTACGGAGATACTTTTCCTCACTACTGGAGCTGCATCAATGCAGGAGTTTTTGCTCGCTATGCCGAAGTCAAAAGGGATGAAGAGTATGCCAACCGGGCAGACAACATACTGTCGAACAATCTTTGCCTGATCAAGGATAGCCGGGGGGCCTGCGCATATGTATATCCTTATCTTATCAACGGTATGAAAGGAGGTTTTTACGACCCGTGGGCCAATGATCAGGACCTGGTGATATATTTCAATCTTACCTTTAACCGCGCCCTTTCCGTATCGTCCGGGTATTTGAATCAAAAAAAGCAACAAAAACAAACGGGCGAAGTTAAATAAAACATATTGTCATCGTCACACATTGCCGAACCATTCCTGGTACACTGTCAAAGCAAAAATAAAAAGACGCATCGGGAACAGCAACCGTCCTCCTGCGCTTCTAAGAATCGAGGTCATATCGTATGATGAACTTTCTACATAAACTTTTCGGCACCACCCCCGGAAAAGGGATGCAGCCCCAGGAGGCCATCGCCTACAGCATTGCCGGATTCGGGCAGAACCTGATATGTGCATTGATCTCTTCTTTTCTCCTTTTCTACTATACCGATGGAATAGGATTGCTCCCCGCAGGTGTCGCCTACCTGATGCTCGGGGTGCGTCTCTTCGACGCCTTCAATGATCCCATCATGGGCAGCATCGTGGACCGCACCAGAAGCAGATGGGGCAAGCTTCGGCCCTACCTGCTTTTTACCCCGATTCCCATCGGCATTCTGACGATTGTCTGTTTCACGACCATCCCCGGAGACTACAATACCAAATTCCTGTATGCCTCCATTACCTATGTAGCCTGGAGCATACTTTACACCATCGTCGATGTCCCCTACTGGGGCCTCTCCACGGCGCTCACCTCCGATACCAACAAACGTGCCACCCTGCTCACGGTAGCCAGGCTTTCCTGCACAGGCGGCGCAGGATTGGTCACCCTGTCCGTTCCCGCCATCGTCAATTACATTCAGAACAAAACTACCGGAGGTATCGGGCTCGAGGAGATCGCTCCGGCCCTGCAGGAAACGATGAAAGCAGCCATCTCCGCCGATCTCAGGCAATCCTTTGTTTGGATTGCGGCCATCATAGCCATCGTGGCCGTACCCATGTTTTTCATCGGTTTCAAATATACCAATGAACGCTATTATTCCCCCACCCCTCCACTTTCCCTGGGGCAGAACCTGAAGTTGCTGACCAAAAACACCCCTCTGCTGCTGATCGTGCTCTCCGGGGTGCTGGGGGCAGCCCGGCTGACCTATTTCACCAGCGGCCTTTATTTCGCCAAATACTGTCTGGACAATGCCGCCATCTTCACGGTCATCACCATCGCCACCGTTCCCGGGGGGTTACTGGCTTCTGTCTTCACCCCCTACCTCGCCAAAAAATTCGGGAAACGTGACCTTTACATATACAGTCACCTGGCCGGGGCCCTCGTCATGTTTGCCATGTTTTTCGTGGGTTGGAGAACCCCTTTTGGCCTCCTGTTCAATTTTATCGGTCTTATCCTGCTGGGCATCCCCTCGGGATTCGCCAACATCCTCACCTATGCCATGATTGCCGACACCGTCGATTATCTGGAATGGAAGACGGGTGAAAGAGCGGAAGGTATCTGTTTCTCCATGCAGACATTCATCTCCAAGATCGGGATGGCCGCATGCGCCTTCGTCACCATGCTCACGCTGAGTATCGTCGGCTTTGTAGAAAATACGGCTGCCTCGACTTATGTTCAGGATGGCATCTACTTTGCTTCCGTCTTTATAGCGGCAATAAGCATGCTGGGTACATCCATCCCCCTGTTTTTCTACAAATTTACGGAAAAAGAACAGGCGCGGGTAGTGGCGATCACCGCCGCCCGCAAGGGCCTTGATCCCGAGGAAATCGGACTGAGCAACGAAGCCATATCCAAAACAATGTAAACAGGATGTGGCATCCGGCATCACCACCGCCATCCTCAAGCACAATGCTTCCCCTTGCCCGAGATTCCACGCTGCGCTGTCCTTGCCAGCCAGGGGCCGGCGTTCCTGCAAGCATTGTATAACAGCATAACGCCTGCGTACTTGCATAACACCGCTTGCTCGGAATGACAGGGGGGGGAGGGAGCGGCGTATTTTCCGCGATCGAATAATCCCCTCCTCTTACACAGCCTACCATCGCTATAAACTGGTTCCTAGGCTTCTGTCTTTTCCCCGTACAGATATGTTGGCGTAAGCGACATAGAGTGAATGGTTGCCATAGCCGGTGAAGGCGAGGAAGCGAAACGGGACTGCCGACGTGATGTGGACAGTGTATTACCTGTCCATTCTGAGGGAGCCCTGTTTTTTGGGGCTACCGAAGAATCCCCTAGTTGAACACACTCACTCCCTGAACCGTTCTTTATGCTATGGCCCATGAACGACCCAGTCGCCAAGCCAACATATAAAAAAAGAAAAAGAAAACATAGGCGGCCGAGGAAACCCTTGTTAATACCACTTACTCAGGGGGGGGAAGCTATTTCCTGGGTTTTATTATCTTTCGCATACCCACAAAAGAGAGCTTCAGTTTCTGAAGAATCCCCTCCTCGTACACACCCAAGTATCGGCATAAACTGGTTCCTTCTTTTCCCCGTACGGATATGTTGGCGCCAGCGACATGGAGTGAATGGTTGCCATTGTCAAGCACAGCGCTTGCCTCTGCCCGAGATTCCTCGCGGCGCTATGCCCACCGACAAGGTCCCGTGTTTCTGCATTACCATCCTCCGAAACATAACGCCTGCATACTTGCATAACACCGCTTGCTCGGAATGACAGGGGGGGGGGGAGCGGCGTATTTTCCGCGATCGAATAATCCCCTCCTCTTACACAGCCTACCATCGCTATAAACTGGTTCCTAGGCTTCTGTCTTTTCCCCGTACAGATATGTTGGCGTAAGCGACATAGAGTGAATGGTTGCCATAGCCGGTGAAGGCGAGGAAGCGAAACGGGACTGCCGACGTGATGTGGACAGTGTATTACCTGTCCATTCTGAGGGAGCCCTGTTTTT
>FZPS01000017.1_pt130 | contig 43218 bp, 57 predicted proteins | sample 1817821 | NCBI WGS metagenome assembly FZPS01 (sample SAMEA104158645, study PRJEB21678) | metagenome | place: Germany | collected 2015-04-21 | reverse complement strand
TTGATATACTAAAAACTAACTATTTATAGAAGCAAACAGAGAGAATTTATTATCAAAAAGGCGAACATATCTAAGAAATTTTTTAATAAATTTGCAAAAGTAAGCACAAAGCAAAAAGTTCAATAATAAAAAATACTATGATAAATGTGAATTTCATGATATAATCTATAAGGATAGTTATAAATATTTTTACATAAATAAAAATGCTGGTTAAGGGGGAAAAATATCAATGAAAGTATATGAGTCAGACAAGATTAGGAATTTAAGCTTAATAGGTCATAGCGGTAGTGGAAAGACAACTTTAACAGAGGCAATATTATACGTTACAGGTGTAACTAAAAGGCAAGGCAAAGTGGATGATGGAAATACTGTATCTGACTTTGATAAAGAAGAAATTGCAAGGAAGGTATCAATTGGAACATCTGTAATTCCAACAGAATGGGAGGGCATAAAATATAATTTCCTAGATACTCCTGGATATTTTGATTTTGCAGGAGAAATGTATGGTGCACTAAGGGCAAGTGAAGGGGCCATTTTATTAATAGATGCTTCTTCAGGAGTGGAAGTTGGAACTGAAAAAGCATGGAAATATACAGAGGAACATAATATTCCAAAGATTATTTTTTTAAACAAGATGGATAAGGAAAATGTTAACTTTGAAAAGGTTTTAAATGATATTAAAGATCATTTTGGAGATAAAGTAGTACCTTTTACATTACCAATAGGAGAAGCTGAAAATTTTAAAGGATTTGTCAGTGTAATAGATGAAGTAGCTTATGAATATGAAGGCAAAGATTCAAAGAAAATAGATATACCAGCAGAATTACAAGATGAGATTGCTTCAATAAATGAATCATTGATGGAAAAGGTTGCAGAAACTGATGAAGAATTGATGGAAAAATATTTTGAAGGAGAAGAATTTACTATAGAGGAAATAAGAAAGGGATTAAAACTTTCAATAATGAATGGTGATTTAATACCTATAATTGTAGGTTCAGCAGAGAATTCTATAGGAATAGATTATTTGTTAAATATATCTAAAAATTATATGCCTAATCCAACAGAAGTAGGGCCATATATAGGTAAAAAAGGCGATGAAGAAGTAGAAAGAAAAGTAGATGTAAATGAACCGTTTTCAGCCATAGTGTTTAAAACAATTGTAGATCCATTCGTTGGGAAACTTTCTGTATTTAAGGTAATATCAGGGAAAATTACAAAAGATGATGAAATATACAATTCTAGCAAGGATGCAACTGAAAAATTAGGTGGATTATTTGTTTTAAGAGGAAAGAATCAAATAGATGTACCTGAAATATTAGCCGGTGATATTGGTGCTACATCTAAACTTCAAATAACTCAAACAGGAGATACCATCTGCAGTGAATCTAATCCAATATTGTATCCAAGGATAGAATACCCACAACCAACATTATATTTTGCAGTAGAGCCTAAATCCAAAGGGGACGAAGAAAAGATAAGTTCGTCTTTACGAAAACTTGTTGAAGAAGATCCTACTTTCATAATTGAAAGAAATTCGGAAACAAAACAGCTATTGATTGGCGGTCAAGGAAATATGCAATTGACAGTTATAAAGGACAAATTGAAAAATAATTTTGGAGTTGACGTGGTTTTAACTACTCCTAAAGTTGCATATAGAGAAACCATTAAAGGAACTGCCAGTGTACAAGGGAAACATAAGAAACAATCTGGTGGTGCTGGACAATATGGAGATGTCCATATAAGATTTGAACCTACAGAGGAAGATTTTGTATTTGAAGAAGAGGTATTTGGTGGAGCAGTACCTAAGAATTACTTTCCAGCTGTGGAAAAAGGCTTAAGGGAATCTTTAGAAAGTGGAGTGCTTGCAGGCTATCCAGTAGTTAATGTGAAAGCTACACTATTTGATGGTTCCTATCACCCAGTAGACTCTAATGAAATGGCATTTAAAATAGCGGCATCTCTTGCTTTTAAAAAGGGAATACAAGAAGCTAATCCTGTATTATTAGAACCTATAATGCGAGTAGAGGTATTAGTCCCTGAAGAATACATGGGAGATGTAATGGGAGATATGAACAAGCGTAGGGGTAGAATATTAGGTATGGAACCACAACCTGACGGTTCTCAACTTATTATAGCAGAAGCTCCTCAAGCAGAATTATTTCAATATGCAATAGATTTAAGAAGCATGACTCAAGCAAGGGGAAGCTTTACCATGGAATTTGCAAGATATGAAGAAGTGCCATCTGATATTGCTGAAGCTATAATAGAGGAAGCAAAAGCAGAAAAAGAATAATTAAAAGACCCGAACAATTATTCGGGTCTTTTAAAATTATAAATAATAGTTATAATAATCATATGATTGTAATACTGTTTCTAGAATTATTTAGTGTTGATTTTTACATAAAAAAAGATTATAATAATAATAAAGGTCAAGGATAGTCAAAGTCAAAGGGGTGAAGCCAATGCCTGGAATAAGTAATTTAATTGAAAGATTTATAAAAGAAATGCTAGAAGAAGCAGAGGATGGAATAATAGAAATAGGAAGGAATGAGTTAGCTGAACAGTTTGGATGTGCTCCATCTCAAATAAATTATGTACTTACAACTAGATTTACTCCTTATAAAGGTTATTATATTGAGAGTAGACGAGGCGGTGGTGGGTATATAAAGATAGTGAAGGTAGGAATTGAAGAAGATGAGGATATGGAGGATTTAATTGTAAATACTATAGGGAAGTCTGTAACAAAGAACAAAGCATATCATGTAATAGAAGGTTTAGTAGAAGAAGAAATAATTACTGAAAGAGAAGGATATATGATGAAAGCAGCAATAGAGGATAATGCATTGAGAAATGCTAAGATAGATAAAAATCAGCTTAGGGCAGACATACTTAAAAATATGCTACTTATTATTATGAGACAATAGGAGGCGATAAAATGCTTTGTCAAATTTGCAATAAAAGGACTGCTACTGTACATTATACTAAAATAGTAAATGGAGAGATGGAAGAATTACATCTTTGTGAAGAATGTGCTATGTACAAAAAAGAGCTTGAATTTGATACTAATTTTTCCTTTCATAAATTGTTAACTGGATTGATAGATAGTCTACAAGGAGAACCAGTAAAAGAAGAAGAAAACAATCTCATATGTCCCAACTGCAATTTAAGTTATGCTGAATTTAAGCAAATAGGGAAATTTGGCTGCCCAGAATGCTACAGGACTTTTAGAGAACAGTTGTATCCTTTATTTAAAGGAATTCATGGACATTATGAGCATATAGGAAAGATACCAAAAGGGATAGATAAAACTATTGTAACTAAAAAGGAGATTGGAAAATTAAAAGAAGAATTAGAACAGTTAGTAGCCAAAGAGGCTTTTGAAGAAGCAGCAGTAGTTAGAGATAAAATCAATGAATTGAAAAAGGAGATAGATGAGTAGAGAGGTGATATATATGACCAAGTGGTTTGAAGGTTCTGGGCCAGAAGAAGATGTAGTGGTTAGCACTAGAATAAGAATTGCTAGAAATTTAGAAGGTTATAGATTTCCTCATAGAATGAGTATAGACGAATCTGAAAAACTAACTCAAGAAGTGCTAGATGCAATGAAGAATCTTTCTAATAAATCTAATTACAGATTTATTAGAATAATGGATTTAAATCCTGTGGAAAGAATTAGTTATATGGAAAAACATTTAATCAGTCCAGGATTAGTTCAAAAAATCAATATAGGAAGTTTTTTGTTGAGGGATGATGAAATAATTACTATAATGATAAATGAAGAAGATCATTTAAGAACTCAAGTGCTTCTTCCGGGATTAAACTTTGAAGAAGGCTGGAAATATAGTAACGAAATGGATAGTTTTTTAGAAGAACACTTAAATTTTGCATTTCATGAGGAGTTTGGATATTTAACTGCCTGCCCTACAAATGTAGGTACTGGACTTAGAGCTTCTGCTATGGTTCATATTCCTTCATTGGCAATGTCAGGTCATATGGGATATTTAATTCAAGGATTGAATAAAATAGGATTGACTATAAGAGGTTTGTATGGAGAAGGAACAGAGGCTTTAGGCAATTTATACCAAATATCCAATCAAATAACCTTAGGAGAAGAAGAAGAAAAAATAATAGAAAAATTAAAAAACGTAATAATTCAAGTAATAAACAAGGAAAGGGATATGAGAGAAAGTTTGTTTAATAATCAAAGATATCAATTGGAAAATATGGTGTTTAGATCTTTAGGTATTTTAAAATATGCTAGATTCATATCTTCTAAAGAAGCCATGAGCCATTTATCTAATGTAAGATTAGGTATGGAAGTGGGTATAATTAAAGATATGAAATTTAGTGATATTACTGAATTGATGATAGAAATACAGCCAGCTACTATTCAAAAGAAGTTTAATTTGGAATTAGATAATGAAAGAAGAGATATAGAAAGAGCAAATATCATAAGAGAGAGATTGAAACATATAGAATAGGAGGGATAATATGGCGATGTTTGGAAGATTTACAGAACGAGCTCAAAAATCCATATTACTAGCTCAAGAAGAAGCAAAAAATTTACGCCATAACTATGTAGGGACAGAGCATATACTATTGGGATTATTAGCAGAAGGAGAAGGAATTGCAGCCACAGCTCTTAACAATATGGGAGTTACTTTAGAGGCAGCTAGAAATGAAGTGATAAAAGCCATTGGCAAAGGGAATTATACAGTAGATATTATGGGATTTACCCCTAGAACTAAAAGGATATTTGAACTAAGTTTTTTAGCAGCTAGAAATCTAGGACATAATTATGTAGGGACTGAGCATATATTGTTAGGATTATTAGAAGAAGGAGAAGGAGTTGCCATAGTAGTATTACAGAAACTTGGAGTAGATATAGAAAAATTAAAACAAAATATATTTGATATATTATCTGATAATCAATATAAAACCACTTCTTCTCAAGAAAGAGTTAGTAGCAATACACCTAATTTAGATAAATATGGTAGAGATTTAACCCAATTAGCCAAAGAGGGTAAGATAGATCCTGTTATTGGAAGGTCTAAGGAGATAGAAAGGGTAATTCAAATATTAAGTAGGAGAACTAAAAATAATCCTGTACTAATTGGGGAACCAGGAGTAGGAAAGACTGCTATAGCAGAAGGATTAGCACAAAAGATAGTAGAAGGAGAAGTACCAGAGATAATAAAAGGCAAGCGAGTAGTTACATTGGATTTACCTGGAATGCTTGCTGGAGCTAAATATAGAGGGGAATTTGAAGAAAGATTAAAAGCTGTAATTAATGAAATAAAAGAAGATGGCAATATAATACTATTTATAGATGAACTTCATACCATAGTGGGTGCAGGTGCGGCAGAAGGCGCTATAGATGCATCTAATATACTAAAACCAGTACTTGCACGAGGAGAATTACAGATAATAGGTGCTACTACTATAGATGAATATAGAAAATATATTGAAAAAGATTCAGCATTGGAAAGAAGATTCCAGCCTATAATGGTAGAAGAACCCAGCGTAGAAGATTCCATAAAAATACTTGAAGGATTAAGGGATAGATATGAAGCTCATCATGGGGTAAAAATTTCCGATGAAGCTATTAAAGCAGCGGTGGAATTATCCAATAGATATATTACTGATAGATATTTACCAGATAAAGCTATAGATTTAATAGATGAGGCTTGTTCCATGGTAAGAATTAAATCTTTTGTAGCACCAGATGGTTTAAAGGATTTGGAAGAAAAATTAGAAGAGTTAAATCAGGAAAAAGAAGAAGCAATAAATACTCAAAATTATGAAAAGGCAGCAAAAATAAGGGATGAGGAAAAGAAGGTAAAAGAAAGGCTTGAAGAGGAAAAAAGTAGGTGGGAAAAAGAAAAACAAACATCTAATATGGTAATAGGATATGATGAAGTAGCCCAGGTAGTATCTAGCTGGACAGGAGTTCCTGTAAGCAAAATGACTAAAGAAGAAAGTGAGAAATTATTAAACTTAGAAGAAATACTTCATGAAAAGGTAGTAGGGCAAGATCAAGCAGTATCTTCAGTAGCTAATGCTGTTAGAAGAGCTAGAGTAGGACTAAAGGATCCTAAAAAGCCTATAGGAACCTTTATATTTGTTGGGCCAACAGGAGTTGGGAAGACCTATCTTGCTAAGGCTTTAGCTGAGGCTTTATTTGGTGATGAAGATGCTATGATAAGAATAGACATGAGTGAATATATGGAAAAACACTCTGTTTCAAGGCTTATAGGTTCACCACCAGGCTATGTAGGCTATGATGAAGGAGGACAGTTAACAGAAGCAGTAAGGAAAAATCCTTATTCTGTAATATTATTTGATGAAATAGAAAAAGCTCATCCTGATGTATTCAATATATTATTGCAGATATTAGACGATGGAAGGTTGACTGATTCTAAGGGTAGAACAGTGGATTTTAAAAATACTGTTATAATTATGACTTCAAATGTAGGAGCAACATCCATAAAGAAACAAAATGTACTAGGTTTTTCTGCAGCAGATGAGGAAGAAAAAGAAGAATATGAAAAGATGAAAGAAACTATAATGGAAGAATTGAAACGAACCTTTAGACCAGAGTTTTTAAACAGAGTTGATGAAATAATAGTATTCCATTCCTTAAAAGAAGAGGATGTAAAAGATATAGTCAATATAATGGTAAAGGACTTAGAAAAGAGAATGAAAAAATTAGATATAAATATAAATGTTACAGAAAACACTATAGATTATATAAGTAAAAAAGGCTTTGATCCAGAATATGGAGCTAGACCCCTTGAAAGAACTATTACAAAGATGATAGAAGACCAACTAGCTGAGGAAATACTAAAGGGAAATGTCTCTAAAGAGGACAATATAGTAATAGATTATAAAGAAGACAAATTGGTATTTGATAAGGAACCTACAAGCTAAGCTTGTAGGTTTCCACTTTATAAATGGAGGTTCTATGTATGAAAAAGAAAACTATTTTTAAATGTAATAATTGTGGATATGAAAGCATTCGATGGATGGGACGCTGTTCTGAATGCAATTCCTGGAATAGTTTTGAAGAGATTGAAATAGATACAAAGAAGAAAAAAAATAAAGGAAAATATTTAGAAAAAAGAAAAGCCACTCCAGTAAAGCTTTATTCAATAGATGGGGATACAAGTATAAGAATAGTAACGAGCATGGAAGAGTTTAATAGGGTGTTAGGAGGGGGAATTGTAAAGGATTCAGTAACCATACTAACTGCTAGACCAGGAGCAGGAAAATCCACTTTGCTATTGGAAATATCCAATGATGTAGCAAACAAAGGTTACAAGGTGCTATATGCTTCTGGAGAAGAAAGTGAAACTCAAATTAGCAATAGAGCTAATAGGATATTAAAACAAATTCCAGAAGGGATTTGGATACTATCTGATACCAGTATGGACAATGTGTTAGATGCTATTGAACAAATTGATCCTGATTTAATTATCATAGATAGTATTCAAACTTTTTCTTTGGAAGAGTTTGATTCTAGGGCAGGTTCTCCTATACAAACCATTGAATGCACCAATGTATTAGTAGATGTTGCCAAGAATCAAAATAGACCTAGAGCCGTAATAATGGTGGGGCATATGACCAAGGCTAATGAAATGGCGGGTCTTAGAACCTTAGAGCATTTAGTGGATACGGTTTTGTATCTAGAAGGAGAAAGCGATGAAGAATTAAGAACATTAATGGCTACTAAAAATAGATTTGGTAGAACAGGAGAAATAGGATTGTTTTCCATGACAGAAGAAGGAATGTTACCAATAGATAATCCTTCTGAATATTTTATAACCAAAAGGGAACAAGGAGAATTGGTACCAGGTTCTGCATTATCGGTAATAAAAGAAGGTTCAAGACTAATCATAGTGGAAGTAGAATCCTTAGTATCTCATTCCTTTACTCCTTATCCGTCAAGGATTGGAGAATGTTTAAGAAGAGATCAGTTAAGCACCTTAATATCCATATTGGAACAGAGAGGAAATATGAGTTTATATGATAAAAATGTGGTTATAAAAACTACAGGAGGATTAAAGCTAAGGGAACAATCTGTAAATTTAGCAGTTATTATGAGTATAGCATCTTCAGTAATAAATAAAGGAATTCCCTGCGATGTGGTATTTATTGCAGAAGTGGGACTTACTGGAGAACTAAAAAAGGTTCCATCTATGGAAGCTAGAATTAGAGAATTGGACAGAATGGGATTTAGAAAGGTATATATACCAAAAAATAGCTTAAGAAAAAATGTACAATTTGAAAATATTAAGGTAGTAGAGTTAAATACTTTACAGGAGGTTATAAATTACGTTTTTTATAACAAGTATTAGATATAATACAGTTCTTTTGTATTAGAATATTAAATTAATCATATAATATCTTATGAAATAGATAAATTTGGAGGATATTATATGAATATAAATTTATATGAAACTTTAAAGATTATTGCACCTGGCACCCCTTTGAGGGAAGGATTGGATAATATAATAAATGCAAGAACTGGAGCTTTAATAGTGGTTGGAAATACAAAGGAAGTATTGGATATTGTCCATGGAGGTTTCTATATAAATTGTGAATATACCCCCTCAAATATATATGAATTAGCTAAAATGGATGGCGCTATAATACTTAGCAGCGATTTAAAGCGAATCATATATGCTAATGTTCAATTACTTCCTTGTCGTTATATTGATTCTAAGGAAACAGGAACTCGACATAAAACTGCTGAAAGAGTGGCCAAACAAACCAATACATTGGTAATATCTATTTCTAAAAAGAGGAATATAATAACTCTTTATAAAGGCAATTATAAATATATATTAAGGGATATTAATGAAATATTAAATAGAACTAATCAAGCAGTTCAAACTTTAGAAAAATACAGAAAAACATTAGATCAATTCATATATGCTTTAACCATTGCAGAATTTCAAAATTCTACTACATTGTATGACGTGGTAAAAACCATTCAAAAGATGGAAATGGTTTTGAGGATTGGCAAGGAAATAGATATGTATATATCTGAACTAGGTGTAGAAGGAAGATTACTAAATATGCAGGTTATTGAATTGATGGATGGCATAGAAGAAGACAGCATAAATTTAGTTAGGGATTATGTGGAAGGCAAACAGGATTATATGCATGTATATAATAGACTCAGTGCATTAAATTCGCAACAATTATTGGATTTAAATGAAATAGCCAATATGTTAGGATATGATGATGGACTTAAGACTTTGGATATAAAAGTAGAGCCAAAAGGATATAGGATACTTAATAAACTTCCACGAATTCCTAATTATGTAATTGAAAACGTAATAGATTCATTTGATTCCTTTCAAGATATAATTAATGCTTCAGTTGATCAATTAGACCAAGTAGAAGGAGTAGGGCAAATCAGGTCAATGAATATTGTGGAAGGGTTAAAGAAATATAAGGAACAGCTTCTTTAACCCTTTCATTCATTTAATCTATTTAAGGCTGAAAATGCCCAGAGTTTTTATATTATTATATTCTCTTAATATAGCATCGGAAATATCTACATCAAATGTATTGCATAATGCTGCTAAATAAAATAGATATGCACCTATTTCTTCTTCCAGTATTTCTTTGCATCCAGGACAGAGCTTACCTTCTACATGACTTTCTAGATTGTTTTTAATTTTTTCTAAAGAATCTAAATTGTAGTTTTGTTTTTTTGCAGTAATCTGAATACAACCACAGGAAGTGGCAGATTTGATTACAGCTCTGTTGATTCTTGCAGTATACTCATCTAGTTTTGTAATTATATCTAAAATACTTTTATGCCTAATGAGCACATCTTCTACTTGATTTTGAAAGTCATTCATACTCAATTCATTTTTAATAGTAATTGCATTTTCCTTTAAATTCATTTAGTCCACCCCTGTCAAATTGATTATTAGTACTAATTTAATTATACTGATAGGGACAAGCATTTGTCAAATATTTCTAACAATATATTTTCTGGAAAAAATTTTGAGAAATAGTTGACAAAGCAAATATCATTGTGGTAAAATGTAATCTTTACAACCTTTGAATATTATTGTATAATATATATAATAGACGGTAGTATGGATAGGAGGTTGTAATATGTTTAATATTGGAGATAAGGTGGTTTATCCTATGCATGGTGCTGGGATAATAGAAGGAATTGAGGAAAAAGAAATATTAGGAGAAAAGAGAAAGTATTATATAATGAGAATGCCCATTGGAGATATGAAAGTAATGATTCCTGTAGATAATGTAGAGGAAATTGGCATTAGAGAAGTAATAGACGATGAGGATATGGAAAAGGTATTGGAAATTCTTAAAGGGGATCAATCTAAAATGCCTCAAAATTGGAATAGACGTTATAGGCTCAACATGGAAAGAATTAAAACAGGAGATATATTTGAAATTGCAGCTGTAGTAAGGAACTTGATGATTAGAGATGCGGAAAAGGGGCTTTCAACAGGAGAAAGAAAGATGTTAAATAGTGCTAAACAGATGTTGATAAGTGAAATCGTATTAGCCTCTGATTATGATCCGGAAGAAACTGAGAGAATAATTGATGAAGCAGTTAATGATGAAGCGGTTAATTTTGAATAAATAAAAAAATAATATTGTTTTTATTATTTTTTTTGGTTATATTATTTGTTTTTATGGTAATAAATATAGTATAGGAGGTGAACTGATGATTGATAAAATATTAAGAGGAGCAATTAGCCTAGTAGGTTTGTTAATTGGAGTAGGTATAGTTACTGGATTTGAAGCTTTAGGAGTATTAAATTTACCAAGTAAAGGCTGGATAAGTTTAGTAGTCTATGCAATTGTAGGCATAGCATTTGGAATTATTTTTTTCTTGTTGGCTCCAAAATTCATAAAAGGTGGGAGAAAATCTATACAATTTTTTGAAGCAGAGCTTCAGAAAATGCCTGCTTATGAAATTGCATTGGGGTCTATTGGATTGATAGTTGGGTTGATCATTGCCTATCTTTTAAGTCAACCATTTTATAATTTAGGCATTCCATATTTAGGAGTCATAATATCAATTTTTCTTTACGCAATATTTGGATATCTTGGAATAAAAGTTCCTACTAGGAAGAAAGAAGATTTTTCTAATGCAATTGGAAATTTTAAGAAAAGTAATAATAAAGATAGAGTAAAGACTAATTATAGATCTTGTCCAAAGATATTGGATACTAGTGTAATAATTGATGGTAGGATTGCTGACATATGCAGAACTGGATTTATAGAAGGACCATTGGTAATACCAGAATTTGTATTAGAAGAATTACAACATATTGCAGATTCCTCTGATGCTCTTAAAAGAAATAGAGGAAGAAGAGGATTAGATATATTAAATAAAATTCAAAAAGAATTGGATATTGAGGTTATAATTCATGATAAAAAATTTGAAGAAGAAAAAGAAGTAGATACAAAACTATTAAAGCTTACTCAAATGCTGAAGGGGAAAATAATTACTAATGATTATAATTTAAACAAAGTGGCAGAGGTTCAAGGCATAGAAGTATTAAATATTAATGAGTTAGCTAATGCAGTTAAACCTATAGTGTTGCCTGGTGAGGAAATGGTAGTTCAGGTTATAAAAGATGGCAAAGAATCTGGGCAAGGATTAGCTTATTTAGATGATGGTACTATGATAGTTGTTGAAAGTGGGAAAAAACATATTGGTGAAACTATAGATGTTTTAGTAACTAGTGTATTGCAAACTTCAGCTGGGAGAATGATTTTTGCAAAGCCGAAGACTATGGCAGATAGAGCAGTTTAGGGTCAAATGATTTGACCCTAATATTTTTGTGTTTTTTGGGGATTATAAAAAATTAAGTGATTATTTTATTGTGGCTCAAAAATATTTTACATTCCATTTTTATATGCTATAATAAACAAGAGGTGAATTCAATGTATAGAAATCAATACGTTTCAGCTATAATTGCAGCAGCTGGAATGAGTAATAGAATGGGAAGCAAGATAAATAAACAGTTTATTTCCGTAGATAACAAACCTATACTTGCACATACTATAGACAAGTTTGAAAAATGTAAATATGTAGATGAAATAATAGTAGTGGCTAGAGAAGATGAAATTGAATATTGTAGGAAAGAAATAGTAAGAAGATATAATTTTAATAAAGTAACTAAAATAGTTAGAGGCGGAAAGGAAAGACAAGATTCAGTATATAATGGTTTATTAGCTCTTGATGAAAGATGCGATATAGTCCTATCCCATGATGGTGCAAGACCCTTTGTGAAAATTGAAAATATTGTAGATAGCATAAAGAGTGCTTTTGAATATGGAGCTTGCGTAGTAGGAGTGCCTGTTAAGGATACTATAAAGGTGGTAGGAGATAAAGGTAATATAACAAATACCCCTAATAGGGATTTGTTATGGGCAGCCCAAACTCCTCAATGTTTTAAAAAACCTATTATAATGGAAGGTTATAAAAAGGCTATAGAAGATGGATTTATGGGTACCGATGATGCTGGCTTAGTAGAAAGATTAGGCATAGAAGTGAAGATGATAATGGGTAGTTATGAGAATATAAAAATAACCACCCCCGAAGATCTTATCATAGCCGAATCCTTGTTAAAGGACAGAAGCACCATATTTAATAGAATAGAGTTTGCGTTTCAAGGGAGATAAGGATAAAAGATGAGAATAGGAATAGGATATGACGTTCATAAATTAGTTAAAAACAGAAAATTAATCATAGGGGGAGTGAACATACCCTATGAGAAGGGTCTTTTAGGCCATTCTGATGCAGATGTATTGGTTCATGCCATTATGGATAGTATATTAGGAGCTTTGGGACAAGGGGACATAGGAAAACACTTTCCAGATACTGATGATGTATATAAAGATATTTCAAGCATAGTATTATTAGAAAGGGTTTATAAAATTCTTCTAAAGTCTGGATATAAAATAGGAAATATAGATTGTATAATAGTAGCTCAAAAGCCTAAGATGGCGTCTTATATAGAAGAGATGAAAAACAACATCTCTAAAATTTTAAATACATCCTCTAAAAACATAAATATAAAAGCTACCACAACGGAACAATTAGGTTTTGAAGGAAGAGAGGAAGGTATTGCTGCTTATAGTGTATGCTTATTACTTGAAAACAAAAATTTTAGGTAAAGAATAATTTTTAGCTTGTACTTGAATTTCACTTATGGTATACTGTATAAACGAAGGATTTATAAGTTCATTATGAATGTGCTTAGATAGAAAATAGTAGATATTAATGGTCTAAAGAGAGGAAATCATTTGGTGGAAGATTTCCGACCTTCTTAATATTGAACCCCTTCTAGAGCATTTAAGCTGAATTTAGTAGGCTTAAACGTTAGTCCCGTTAAGACTTCGAGTGGGCATGTATTTAAGCCTATTAGAGTGGTACCGCGAAAACTTACCTTTCGTCTCTATATTAATGGAGATGAAAGGTTTTTTTATTTAAATTTTAAAATACAATACTGTTGTAATTAAAAACAAGGAGGAGAATATTATATGAGAATGTCGAAACTATATATGCCAACTTTAAGGGAAGCACCTTCAGAAGCGGAAATTCCTAGTCATCAATTATTGGTAAGGGGAGGAATGATGCGTAAATTAGTGTCCGGTATATATTCCTATCTTCCCCTTGGGTATAGGGTCATTAGAAAAATCGAAAATATAGTAAGAGAGGAAATGGACAATGCTGGTTCCCAAGAATTATTGATGTCAGCTATTCAGCCAAAGGAACTTTGGGAAGCCAGCGGGAGATGGGAAAATTTTGGGCCAGAGATGTTCAAACTTAAAGATAGACATATGAGGGAGTTTTGTTTAGGACCAACCCATGAAGAATACTTTACATCTGTAATAAGAGATGAAGTAAAATCCTATAAGCAATTGCCTTTAAACCTATATCAAATTCAAACTAAGTATAGGGACGAAAAAAGACCTAGATTTGGTTTGATAAGAGCAAGAGAATTTATAATGAAAGATGCTTACAGTTTTGATAGGGATGTTAAAGGAATGGAAAAGTCCTATAAGGATATGTGGGAAGCTTATGATAAGATATTTACTAGATTGAAAATAAAATACAAAGTAGTAGAAGGAGATTCTGGTGCTATGGGAGGGAATCAATCCCATGAGTTCATGGCTATGTCAGAAGTTGGTGAAAGTTTAGTAGCTTATTGTGATAATTGTGATTATGCTGCAACTGATGAAAAAGCTAAAGTAGTATACCATGTGGAAAAAACAGATGAAGAGATGAAGGAGATAGAAAAGGTATATACTCCTGATGTTACCACTATTGATGATTTGGTAGAGTTTTTCCATATAGATGATAATAAATTTGGGAAGGCGCTAGTGTATAAAGTTTCTGGTGAACCAGTAATAGCAATTATCCCAGGGAATAGGGAGTTAAATGAAACTAAATTGTGTAATTATCTAAAGGTTCCTGAACATGAATTGGAATTGGCAGATGAAGAAACTATAAAAAAGATTACTGGAGCAGACAAGGGATTTACTGGACCAATAGGTTTAAAAGAAAATGTAAAGATACTAGTAGATTCTAGAATTACCCAGATGAAGAATATAGTAGTAGGAGGAAATGAAACTAATTATCATTTAACAAATGTTAATTATGGCAGGGATTTTACTGGAGAAGTAGTTGAGGACTTGCTTTTGATAGCTGAAGGGGATATATGCCCTAAGTGTGGCAAATCCATACTATTGGATAGAGGAATTGAAGTAGGAAACATATTTCAACTAGGAACCAAATACAGCAAAAGTTTAAAAGCCACTTATCTAGATGAAAATGGTGAGGAAAAGCCAATGGTGATGGGCTCTTATGGAGTAGGAGTATCTAGAACTATGGCAGCTATAGTGGAGCAATATCATGATGAAAATGGCATCATATGGCCATTGGTAGTGGCACCTTACCATGTGATAATAACCATTATAAACATTAAAAACCAAGAGCAAAGGGAATTAGGAGAAAAATTATATGATGAATTGACTAAAAGGGGATTGGAAGTATTATTAGATGATAGAGATGAAAGGGCAGGAGTTAAATTTAATGATAGAGATCTAATTGGAATACCCATTAGGATAACAGTAGGTAAAAGAGCTAATGAAAATATAGTAGAATATTCTTTGAGAAAAGATGGAAAAAACGAAAATATACCAGTAGAAGCTATTATGAATAAAATAGAAGAACAATTTAAAAAAGAGGGATTAGAGCTGTAAAGGAGCTAGTGCTCTAGTTCCTTATTTATTCAATATCATTTTTAGATATTAGCTTGTATTATTTAAATTTATAGGGTATTCTATCTAGAGAGGCATTTTTTTAAAAAAATAGGGGGGATATTGATGAAGAGTAAGATAGTATCCATCATATTAATAAGCATTTTGATTTTTTCTAGCATAGCATCAGCAGATGCAGAAACACATCAGATAGTTGTGAGTTTAGGAAAGAATTTAACTCAAGAACAGCGAAAACAGATGCTAGACCAATTTGGAGTGGATGAAAGTGCAAAAATAATTGAGGTTACAAACGAAGAAGAAAGAACATATTTAGGTGAATATATTGATGAAAAAATAATAGGTACTAGAGCTATATCTTGTGTATGTGTGGAAAAACTTCCAGAGGGGGAAGGTATATTTGTAGAGTCTAATAACATTACTTGGGTTACCAATGATATGTATAGAAATGCATTGGTAACAGCAGGAGTCAAGGATGCAAAAATCAAGGTATCTAGCCCTTTCCCTGTATCAGGCACTGCAGCACTAACAGGAATACTTAAAGCCTTTGAAGATTTAACAGGAAAAGAAATTACAGAAATAGAGAAAAAGGTAGCTAGTGAAGAAATAGCTAAAACTGCTCAATTAGGTAATGAGATAGGGCGAGAAGAAGCGGAAGAATTAATAAGTAGTATAAAGATATATATAATAAATAACAATATAAAAAGTAAAAGATCAATAAGGGAAGTTACAGAGGAAATAGCAGAGGAACTAGGAATCGAACTAACAGAAGAACAAATAGATGAAATAGTATCTTTGATGAAAAGAATTTCCAAACTGGACTTAGACGTTAATGAAATAAAGGAACAGCTTAAAGATTTATCAGGTAAAATAGATGAAGTTTTAGAGCAAAATATAGAAGTTAGATCCTTATTAGAAAAGATAGTAGATGCAATAGTTGACTTTTTCAATCGATTATTTGGGTAATCTAGATGTATGTAGAAATAATCAAACAAGAGGAGGTTATAGTTTTGCAAGAGGTTAGAGTTAGATTTGCACCAAGCCCAACAGGCTATCTTCATATAGGTGGACTTAGAACTGCTTTATATAATTATTTGTTTGCAAGGCATAATAATGGTAAATTTGTATTAAGAATTGAGGATACCGATAGGACTAGATATGTAGAAGGAGCTATTGAGAATCTAATAGAAGCTCTACATTGGGCAGGAATTGAATATGATGAAGGAGTATTTTTAGAAGATGGGAAAATAGTTCAAAGAGGACCTTATGGTCCATATATACAATCAGAGCGTTTGGATATATACAAAAAATATGTAGATGAATTAGTAGAAAAAGGTCATGCTTATTATTGCTTTTGTTCCAAAGAAAGATTGGATAAGGTTCGAGAAGAGCAGAAGATAAAAGGGTTAATTCCTAAATACGATGGATTTTGTAGAAGTTTAAGCATAGAGGAAGCAAAAGAAAGAATAGCAAATGGGGAAGAGTATGTAGTTCGCTTGAAACTACCCCATAACAAGGATATACAATTTCATGATTTGGTAAGAGGGGATATAGTTATAAATACAGAAGATATGGATGATCAAGTATTGTTAAAATCAGATGGCTATCCCACTTATCATTTAGCTGTAGTAGTAGACGACCATCTTATGAACATTACTCATATAATAAGGGGAGAAGAATGGCTGCCTTCAACTCCTAAACATGTATATTTATATGAAGTATTTGGATGGGAAAAACCCACTTATGTTCATTTACCTACAGTTCTTAATAAGGATAGAAAGAAACTAAGTAAACGTCATGGGGATGTTGCAGTAGAGGACTTTAGGGCAAAGGGATATTTGCCAGAAGGATTAGTAAATTACTTAGCATTAGTAGGTTGGAGTCCAGCAAGCAATGAAGAAATATTTGATATGGAAGGATTAATAAGAGAATTTTCCTTTGAAAGGGTAGCTAAAACAGGAGGAATATTTGATAAGGATAAACTAGATTGGGTAAATGCTCATCATATAAGAAAATATGATTTGGATAAATTAACAAAGCTAGCTATTCCTTATTTAATAGAAGCAGGTTATATAGATGAAAAAATTGCAGAAGAAAATTTTGACTGGCTTAAAATTTTAGTAGATACAGTAAGGGAAGGATTATCCACTGTAGCAGAAATAGTAGATAAAGTGGATATATTCTTTAAAGATGAAATTCAACTGGAAAATGATGAAGCATTAGAGGTGTTAAAGCAGGAACAAGTACCAATCCTTTTAGATGCAATTGAAGAAGAACTAGCTACAATAGATGAATTGGATGAAGAATATGCTCAAGGGTTTATGAAAAAGATACAAAAGAAAACAGGTATAAAGGGTAAGAAATTATTTATGCCTGTAAGAGTTGCTTTAACAGGGAACACCCATGGACCAGAACTTGTAAACATTTTGTATCTTTTAGGTAAACAAGGTATACTAGATCGACTATCCTATACGAAGGAGCACTACTTAAAGGATTAGATTAACTTAAAGTTAAATTAATGTTGGGTTTATTTAATACTTAATATGAAAATAAATTAATAATATAAATTACGGCGTTATATGTAGCAAAGTGAGAAATAGCTTTTTAATAGAAGATAAGTCATGGATTAGCCGTCTCTTTAATTAGAGGCGGCTTTTCACCAAATATGGGACAGTAAACTGTCCCCACTGTCCCAAAGAGGGGAGGATTTAGAATGAAACTATACAATACTTTAACTAGGGAAAAAGAAGAATTTATACCAATTGAAGAAGGCAAGGTGACCATGTACGTATGTGGGCCTACTGTATATGATTACATTCATGTAGGCAATGCACGTCCTTTGGTGGTATTTGATACTTTAAGACGATATTTTATATACAGAGGATATGATGTAAAATATGTGGTAAACTTTACTGATATAGATGATAAGATTATAAATAAAGCAAATAAAGAAGGAGTAACGGCAAAGGAGATAGCAAACAAATATATTGAAGCTTTTCTAGAAGATGCAAAGGGATTAAATCTATATGAAGATAATACAATTCATCCAAGGGCTACAGAATTTATAGGACATATAATTAAGTTTATTGAAGGTTTAGTTGAAAAAGGTGCAGCTTATAATGTAGATGGCAATGTATATTTCAACATAAATAGTGCAAAAGACTATGGGAAATTATCTAAAAAGAATATTGATGAATTAATATCAGGAGCTCGAATAGCAGTAAATGATGAGAAAAGAAATCCACTGGATTTTGTATTATGGAAAAAAGCTAAAGAAGGAGAACCTTGGTGGGATAGTCCTTGGGGCAAGGGAAGACCTGGTTGGCATATTGAATGTTCTGTAATGGCTAAAGTTTTATTAGGGGATACTATAGATATTCATGCTGGTGGAGAAGATCTTCAATTTCCTCATCATGAAAATGAGATTGCCCAATCAGAAACCTTAACGGGGAAACCTTTTGCAAACTATTGGCTTCACAATGGGATGCTTACTATAGAAAATCAAAAGATGAGTAAGTCTTTAGGCAATTTTTTTACAGTTAGGGATATTAAGAAGGAGTTTGATTTGGAAGTACTTCGATTCTTTTTAATATCTGCTCATTATAGAAATCCAATTAATTTTAGCAGAGAAGTAATGAAACAGTTGGAGAATGCTTTAGAAAGGCTATATAATGGTAAGAAAAACTTAGAATATTTGATGGGAAAAGGAACAGATAGAGAATTAAAGGAAGAAGATGAAGTTATACTTAAACAGATAAATATATACAAAACTAATTTTATAAATAGTATGGAGGATGATTTAAATACTGCAGATGCCATAGCTAGTTTATTTGATATAGTAAAATATTCGAATACTAAATTTAATGAAAGAACTCCTAAACATGTTATACAATATACCTATGATACATTAATTGAACTATCTAAAGTATTGGGTATATTATCAAAAGAAGATGAAATATTAGAAGAGGAGATAATGGAGTTAATAGAAAAAAGGACTCAGGCAAGAAAGGATAAAAATTATGAATTAGCTGATAGCATAAGAGATCAACTAAAAGAAAAAGGCATTTTATTAGAGGATACTCCAGAAGGCGTAAAATGGAAAAGGATATAGAGGGGGGAAGGTTTTGAAAGTAGAATTATTAAGATATACCAAAGAAGGGGAAAAACTGGTTGCATCGGCAGCTAAATTATGTTATTCTCCTGTGGGAATTGGGGAGATAGAGGATAATTTAGAAGAAAAAAACATAGAAAAGTTTTTAAATATGCTAATGGACTTAGGGCATGAATCCCCTATGGAACATGTAAGCTTTACCTTTGGAGTAGAAGGGGTATCTAGAACCTTAACCCACCAACTAGTTAGGCATAGAATAGCTAGCTATTCACAACAATCTCAAAGATATGTAAAGTTAGATCAGTTTGAATATATAATACCACCATCTATAGCAGAAGACGAACAAGCTAAAAAAATTTTTATAGAAGCTATGGAAAAAGACCAACAATATTATAATAGATTAACTGATATACTGTTTAATAAGCATTACAATGAGTTCATAAAACAAGGAGTAGGACAAAAAGAAGCTAAACGAAAGGCAGAAAAGTTGGCTATAGAAGATGCCCGATATGTGTTTCCCAATGCTTGTGAAACTAAAATAGTGTTTACAATGAACGCCCGTTCCCTATTAAATTTCTTTAGACTTCGTACATGTAATCGAGCTCAATGGGAAATAAGGAATATGGCAATGGAAATGTTAAAATTAGTCAAGGGAGTATATCCTATTTTGTTTAAACATGCTGGACCTGCATGTTTAAACGGACCTTGTCCAGAAGGCGATATGACTTGTGGGAAAATACTGGAAGTTAGAGAGAAGTTTGCTAATATATAAAAGTTAAACATATATAGAAAGTAGGAATCTATCATGAAGGAGCAATATATAGTTGGAAGAAATCCTGTATTGGAAGTATTAAAGACAGGAAAAGAAATAGAAAAGATATTTGTATTAAAAGGAGAATTAAAAGGCTCCATAAATAAAATTATAGGAATAGCTAAAGATAGGGGCATACCAATACAACAGGTAGACAAATCTAAACTAGACAATATATCCAAAGGAAGTGTCCATCAAGGAGTTGCTGCTTTGGTTGCCCCTTATATATATTCTTCTGTAGATGAAATATTACAAAAGGCTAAAAGATTAAATCAACCTCCTTTTATATTAATACTTGATGGAATTGAAGATCCACATAATTTAGGTGCCATAGTTCGTACTGCTGAATGTGCTGGAGTACACGGAGTCATAATTCCCAATAGAAGAGCTGCCCAAGTAACAGAAGGAGTTTATAAAAGTTCTGCTGGTGCAATAGAACATATGTTGATTGCAAGGGTTAATAATATATCCGATACAATAGAATACTTAAAGGAGAAAGATCTTTGGATATATGGTGCTGATGTAGAAGGAGAAGATTATTATAATGTAGAATTAACAGGACCTGTAGCATTGGTAATAGGTAGTGAAGGCAAAGGTATATCTAGATTGGTCAAAGAAAAATGTGACTTTTTATTAAAAATTCCCATGTTTGGACATATTACATCATTAAATGCTTCCAATGCCGCCTCAATACTCATATATGAAGTGGTAAGGCAGAATCATGGTGAAAAAGGGTAAAAAGTCTAAGGAATATTTATTTGTTGACGGCTATAATGTAATCAATTCCTGGGAAAATTTACGGGAGTTGAGTGATATAAGTTTAGAGGTGGCAAGGGAAGAGTTAATAGACATAATGTCTGAATATCAACATTATTCTGGGATCAAAGTAATAATAGTATTTGATGCCCATATGGTAAAGGGGAGCAGTGGGAAAAAGGAAATTATAAAAGAGGTAGAAGTTGTTTATACCAAAGAATACGAGACAGCAGATCAATATATAGAAAAGATACTTGATGACATAGGAAGAATAGAAAAGATTAGAGTTGCTACTTCTGATTGGATGGAACAGCAGATAGTATTAGGTAGAGGTGGTACTCGAATATCAGCTAGGGAATTGGAATTGGAAATAGAAGGGTATAAAAAAATGATAAGAAAAAAAAGAAAAGTGGAGAATGAAAAAAATGATATTTTACTGGGGAAATTAGATGAAGATACAATAAAAAAACTTAATAAGTTGATTGAAAAAGAGGAATAGCTTGACTATTCCTTCATAATTAAATATAATTTAGTTAATTATGGTAATGTCTTTCATTAAATACTGGAGGGGATATGTGGTGGGATTAGGATTGTACAAAGATTTGGGGATGACTGTATATGAGGACATGGAAGACGAAGATGTGGTAGAAAGAGCTAAATCCGGGGATCCCTTAGCATTGGATTATTTAATGACAAAGTATAAAAGTTTTGTCAAATTAAAATCCAGATCTTATTTCTTAATTGGAGCAGATAATGAAGATATCATTCAAGAAGGAATGATTGGGCTCTATAAAGCTATCCGTGATTATGACAGGGACAAGCTAGCTTCTTTTAAAGCTTTTGCTGAACTTTGTATAACAAGACAGATAATTACTGCAATTAAAACTGCCACAAGACAAAAACACATACCATTAAATTCTTACATATCTTTAAACAAGCCTATATATGATGAAGAATCTGATAGGACCTTACTAGATGTAATATCTGGAGCAAAGGTTACCGATCCTGAGGAGTTGATAATTAGCAGTGAAGAATTATATTTTATGGAAAATCAGATGGTTGAACTATTAAGTGATTTAGAATGGGATGTACTTATGGCATATTTGGATGGAAAATCATACCAAGAGATTGCTGACGAATTAAATAGGCATGTTAAGAGTATTGATAATGCTTTACAAAGAGTAAAACGCAAATTAGAAAGGTATCTTGAGCTAAGAGAAAAGTAAAATAGCTATTGACAATGAAATATGTTGGTAGTAAAATATGTTACAGTGGATACAAGATGCCCATGTAGCTCAGCAGGTAGAGCACTTGCATGGTAAGCAAGAGGTCACCGGTTCGAGTCCGGTCATGGGCTCCAAAATTAACAATATAGAAACACCAGGGACAGTTTTCTTATATTCAATTTTGCAAAATACTATAGCAAAAGTTGATTTATGAAAAAATAATTAAGGAGGAATAGAAAATGGCTAAAGAAAAATTTGAAAGAACTAAACCTCACGTAAATATAGGTACAATAGGTCACGTAGACCATGGAAAAACTACATTAACAGCAGCAATAACAACAGTATTAAATAAAAGATTAGGCGCAGGTCAAGTAATGAGCTATGACAATATAGACAAAGCTCCAGAAGAAAGGGAAAGAGGAATAACCATATCCACATCCCACGTAGAATACGAAACAGAAAACCGTCACTATGCTCACGTAGACTGTCCAGGGCACGCTGACTACGTAAAGAACATGATTACAGGAGCAGCACAAATGGACGGAGCAATTCTTGTAGTATCAGCAGCAGACGGAGCAATGCCTCAAACAAGAGAGCATATTCTACTAGCAAGACAAGTAGGCGTACCAAACATAGTAGTATTTTTAAACAAAGCAGATATGGTAGATGATGAAGAATTAATTGAACTAGTAGAAATGGAAGTAAGAGAATTATTAAGTGAATATGAATTTGATGGAGACAACACAAGTGTAATAGTAGGTTCAGCCCTAAAGGCCATAGAAGATCCAGATGGTCCATGGGGAGATAAGATAATGGAATTAATGGAAGCAGTAGACAGAGACATACCAGAACCAGAAAGAGAAATAGACAAACCATTCCTAATGCCAGTAGAAGACGTATTTAGTATAACAGGAAGAGGAACAGTAGCAACAGGAAGAGTAGAAAGAGGAGTAATAAAAACAGGAGACAACGTAGAAATAGTTGGATTACAAGACGAACCAAGAGAAGTAGTAGTAACAGGAGTAGAAATGTTCAGGAAAGTATTAGATGAAGCTCAAGCAGGAGACAACATAGGAGCATTACTAAGAGGAGTACAAAGAGACGAAATAGAAAGAGGTCAAGTACTAGCAAAACCAGGAACCATAACTCCTCATACAAAATTTGAAGCAGAAGTATACGTACTAACAAAAGAAGAAGGTGGAAGGCATACTCCATTCTTTGATGGATATAGACCACAATTCTACTTTAGAACCACAGACGTAACAGGAGAAATAAGACTACAAGAAGGCGTAGAGATGGTAATGCCAGGAGACAATGCTAAATTTACCATAGAACTAATAACTCCAATAGCAATGGAAGAAGGATTAAGATTTGCTATTCGTGAAGGTGGAAGAACTGTAGGCGCTGGAGTTGTTACTAAGATAATTGAGTAATCTATTAATAATATAATGGGTGGGGTACACCCACCTGTTTATTAAAATATAAGAACTTAAGCATTATTGCAAAAAAAGCTTGAGTTTTTAAAGGATATACTATAGAATATAGTAGTGTTTTATTTTAGACATTGCGATGATACAAGAGGTTGCCCAGCACTCAATCCTATAAATAAATTAAATATATAATATTCCAATCCCAATTTATTTAGGGGATTGAGTGCTGGGGAAATTTTTGTTGAGAATGTCCGGTTACAAATCGGGCGACAGGAATTGTCCAAATGGCTAGTGCCATTATATAAAAAAACATTACAACACACCCGGAGGTGTGTATCGACAATTCCATGTCGCATGTAAGATGTGAACATGCGATAGAAGGAGGGAATTAAATGTCAAACAAAGGGAATCAAAAAATAAGAATTAGGTTAAAAGCTTATGATCATGAGCTGTTAGACACATCAGCTCAAAAGATAGTGGAAACTGCAAAGAGGACTGGTGCAGATGTATCGGGACCAGTACCATTACCAACAGAAAAGGAAGTTATTACTATATTAAGATCAGTTCATATGCATAAGGATTCAAGAGAACAATTTGAACAGAGGACTCATAAGAGATTGATCGATATCCTCAATCCAAGTCAAAAGACGGTAGATTCACTTATGAAATTAAATTTACCAGCTGGTGTTGACATCGAGATAAAGCTATAATTTCTTAGAATGATTACTACAAGTAATCCGCTGTAAGATAATAGGAGGTGCAGAGATGAAGAATATATTAGGCAAAAAGATAGGAATGACTCAAATATTTTTAGAAGATGGAGTTGTAGTGCCAGTAACAGTTGTAGAAGCTGGTCCTGTAAAGGTTATACAAAAGAAAACTGTAGATAAAGAGGGTTACAATGCCATTCAGGTAGGTTTTGAAGACAAAAAAGAAAATAGAGTAAATAAACCTTTAAAAGGTCATTTTGATAAAGCAGGAGTAGAATATAAAAAGCATATAAGGGAATTTATTGTAGATAATCCAGATGAATTTGAAATAGGTCAAGAAATAAAAGTAGATGTATTTGAACAAGGAGATAAGGTTGATGTTGTAGGCATATCAAAAGGTAAAGGAACTCAAGGACCAATAAAGAGGCACAACTACTCAAGAGGACCAGAAAGTCATGGTTCAAAATACCATAGAGCAGGTGGAGCAAGAGCAGCAGCTGCTGATCCAGGTAGAGTATTTAAAGGCACTAAAGGAATGGGAAGAATGGGTAACGAAAGAGTTACAGTTCAAAACCTTGAAATAGTAAGGGTAGATGCTGATAGAAATCTATTGCTAATTAAAGGTGCAGTACCAGGACCAAAGGGCGGCCTATTATTCATAAAAGAAACCGTTAAAAACAAATAGTAAACACAGGGAAAGGAGGATATGATATGCCTAAAGTTAATGTTTACAATATATTAGGTGAACAAGTAGAAGAAATAGATTTAAAAGACGATGTGTTTGGCGTTGAGGTGAATGAACACATACTTTATGAAGTGGTTAAAAATCAATTGGCAAATAAAAGGCAAGGAACTCAATCTGTTAAAACTAGAGCAGAAGTAAGAGGTGGCGGGAAAAAACCTTGGAGACAAAAAGGTACAGGTAGAGCACGACAAGGAAGTATTAGAGCACCTCATTGGGTTGGAGGTGGAGTTAGCTTTGCACCAAAGCCAAGAGATTATAGCTATAAAGTTCCTAAAAAGGTGAAAAGATTAGCTATAAAATCCGCTTTAAGTTCAAAGGTTTTAAACGATGAAATAATCGTATTAGATGAGTTAAGTTTGGATGAGCCAAAGACTAAAGAGATGGCTAAAATATTATCCAACATAAAAGCAGGTAAAAAAGCTCTTATAGTTATGGATAAAAAGGATATGAATGTAATTAAATCAGCTAGGAATATTCCTAACGTGCAAGTGGCTTTTGTAAACACCTTAAACGTTTATGATATATTGAATTTTGACTCCTTTATAATAACTAAAGATGCAGTAAGAAAAGTGGAGGAGGTGTATGCATAATGCGTAATCCACACGATATTATAATTAAACCTATTATAACTGAGGAAAGTATGGAAGATATGGCCTATGGGAAATACACTTTCAAAGTAGATAGAAGGGCTAATAAGTCTGAAATTAAAAAAGCTATAGAGAGCATATTTGATGTAAAGGTTAAAAAAGTAAATACCATGAACATCCTTGGTAAAGAAAAAAGAATGGGAGCAAATGTAGGAAGAAGACCAAGTTGGAAAAAGGCAATAGTAACTTTAACGGAAGATTCTAAAGAAATAGAATTCTTTGAAGGCATGTAGTTAGTTTTAAAAGAAGGAGGGAACGAACAATGAGTATTAAAAAATACAAAGCTACTTCCCCAGCAATTCGTCAAATGACTGTTTCTACATTCGAAGAAGTAACAAAAGCTAAACCTGAAAAATCATTAACTGTTAGATCAAAGAAAACTGGTGGTAGAAATGCTCGTGGCAGAATAACTGTACGCCATAGAGGTGGTGGAGCTAAAAGAAAATATAGGATTATTGATTTTAAGAGAAATAAAGATGGAATACCTGGGAAGGTTGCGGCAATAGAATATGATCCAAATAGAACTGCATATATTGCACTTATTAATTATGTAGATGGTGAAAAGAGATATATACTTGCACCACATGGTTTAAAAGTGGGAGATACTATAGAATCAGGAATAGATGCAGACATTAAGGTTGGAAATGCTTTGCCATTAAGATATATTCCAATAGGTACTACAGTTCATAATATAGAGTTAAAGCCTGGAAAAGGTGCTCAGTTAGCAAGATCTGCAGGCTCAGAAGCTCAAATAGTAGCTAAGGAAGAAAAGTATGCACAATTAAAACTTCCATCAGGAGAGATTAGACGTATATTATTAGATTGTCGTGCAACAGTAGGGCAAGTAGGAAATGTAGAACATGAAAATCTTGTATTAGGAAAAGCTGGGAAGAAGAGACATAGAGGCTTTAGACCTAAAGTTAGAGGTAGTGCAATGAATCCAGTAGATCATCCACATGGTGGTGGTGAAGGTCGAACACCAATAGGTATGCCATCTCCAGTAACTCCATGGGGTAAACCTACTTTAGGATACAAGACTAGAGCTAAGAATAAAAAATCCAATAAATATATAGTAAGAAGAAGGAAAAAGTAGATAATACCGGTATTTGAAAGGAGGAATAGTAATGGGTAGATCTCTTAAAAAAGGACCTTTTTGCGATGATCATCTTTTAAAAAAGATAGAAGAGTTAAATGCTAAAAATGAAAAAAAAGTAATAAAAACTTGGTCTCGTCGTTCAACTATATTTCCACAAATGGTAGGGCATACCATTGCAGTTCATGATGGAAGAAAACATGTACCAATATATATAACAGAAGATATGGTAGGACATAAACTTGGTGAATTTGTGCCTACTAGAACCTTTAGAGGTCATGGTGAACGTGGAGAAAGAACTGAAGAGACAACTCAATTGAAATAGAGATAGAGGATAAAGGAGGGAGTCAGTATGGAAGCTAAAGCCATAGCTAAATATGTGCGAATTTCACCCTTGAAAGTAAATTATATATGTAAAGAAATAAGAGGCAAACAAGTAGATGAAGCTTTAACAATCCTCAAGTTTACACCTAAAAAAGGTGCAAGGGAACTTGAAAAAGTTTTAGAATCTGCTATTGCTAATGCAGAGAATAATTTTAATTTAGATAGAGACAATTTATATGTAAAAGAAGCCTATGCTAATGATGGACCTCAGCTTAAAAGATGGAGACCAAAAGCTAGAGGCATGGCATATCCAATTTTAAAGAGGACTAGCCACATAGGAGTTGTTGTCGAAGAGCGAGAGTAGAAGGAGGGATAGTTAATGGGTCAAAAGGTAAATCCACATGGATTAAGAGTTGGAATCATAAAGGATTGGGATTCCAAATGGTATGCTGATAGCAAGAATTTTGACGAATATCTAATTGAAGATTATGAAATTCGTAAATATATAAAAGAAAAACTATATATTGCTGGAATTTCTAGAATTGAAATAGAAAGATTTGCAAATAGGATAAAGATAACCATACACACTGCTAAGCCAGGAATGGTTATTGGTAAAGGTGGTTCTGGTGTAGAAGCATTAAGAAAAGAACTAGAAAACATGACTGGTAAAAACGTAATTGTAAACGTAGAAGAAGTAAAAGTTCCAGAATTAGATGCTCAATTAGTAGCAGAAAACATAGCTAATCAGTTGGAAAGAAGGGTGTCTTACAGAAGAGCTATGAAACAAGCGATTCAAAGAACCATGAGAGCTGGTGCTGAAGGTATAAAGACATCTGTATCCGGTAGACTAGGTGGAGCAGACATGGCAAGAACTGAAGGATATAGTGAAGGAACAATACCTCTTCAAACTTTAAGAGCAGACATAGATTATGGATTTGCAGAAGCAAATACAACTTATGGAAAATTAGGAGTAAAGGTTTGGATATATAAAGGAGAGGTTCTTCCTATAAAAAAAGATGATGAATCCGAAAAGGACAATAAGGGAAAAAAAGAATAGATTATAAATGGCCGTAGGAAGGAGGAAGTAAATATGTTAATGCCTAAAAGAGTAAAATATCGTAGAGTTCATAGAGGTAGAATGAAAGGGAATGCAACTAGAGGAAACAATATTATTTATGGAGAATATGGATTGCAAGCTCTTGAACCAGCATGGATTACCTCTAATCAAATAGAGGCAGCAAGACGTGCTATGACAAGATATGTAAAAAGAGGCGGAAATATTTGGGTTAAGATATTTCCAGACAAACCAGTTACAGAAAAACCTGCAGAAACTCGTATGGGTTCAGGTAAGGGTTCACCAGAGTACTGGGTTGCAGTGGTAAAACCAGGAAGAATTTTATTTGAAATGGGTGGCGTATCAGAAGAGGTAGCTAGAGAAGCTATGAGATTGGCAGCACACAAATTGCCTATTAAGACTAAATTTGTTGCACGTGATGATAGTGGTGAAAAGGATGGTGAAGCTAATGAAAGCTAATGAAATTCGCCAAATGACAGATGTAGAGTTAAATTCAAAACTGTCAGATTTGAAAACCGAGTTATTTAATTTAAGATTTCAATTGGCTACAGGTCAATTAGATAATCCTATGAGGATAAAAGCAGTTAGGAAAGATATAGCACGTGTAAAAACTATCATGAGAGAACGAGAATTAGGTATAGGAAAGGAGGTATAGCCTCATATGGACAGAGGAAACCGTAAAACAAGAATAGGTCGTGTTGTAAGCGATAAAATGGATAAAACAGTAGTGGTAGCAGTTGAAACTTTTGTAACTCATCCTTTATATAAAAAACAAATTAAAAAGACCACAAAATTTAAAGCTCATGATGAAAACAATGAATGTAATGTCGGCGATATAGTAAAGATAATGGAAACTAGACCATTGAGTAAAGATAAATATTTTAGAGTTGTGAATATAGTAGAAAAAGCAAAATAGTCCTTATACCTGGAAAGGAGGTATTCTAATGATTCAAACTGAAAGCCGATTAAAAGTTGCTGATAATTCAGGGGCAAGGGAGTTATTGGTTATAAAGGTACTAGGCGGCACTAATAAAAAATATGCCAATGTTGGAGATATAGTTGTATGTTCTGTTAAATCTGCAATACCTGGTGGTGTTGTTAAAAAAGGTGAAATAGTAAAAGCTGTAATAGTAAGAACCAAATATGGTATTAAAAGAGAAGATGGAAATTATATAAAATTTGATGATAATGCAGCAGTTATTTTAAGAGACGATAATACTCCAGTAGGAACACGTATATTTGGACCAGTAACAAGGGAACTTAGAAGAAAAAATTTCATGAAAATAATATCCTTAGCACCAGAAGTACTATAGAGGAGGTGTAAAGTATGCATGTAAAGAGTGGGGATACTGTAATAGTTATTTCTGGAGAAGATAAAGGCAAAACAGGAAAAGTATTAAAAGCATTTCCAAAGGAAAACAAGGTAATTGTTGAAGGAGTAAATATGCTTACAAAGCATAAAAGAGCTCAGGGTCCAACAGATCAAGGTGGAATCATTCGTCAAGAAGGTGCAATTGATGCTTCTAAAGTTATGTATTATTGCGATAAGGACAAAGTTGGTGTTAGAATAGGATATAAATTTTTAGAGGATGGAACTAAAGTTAGAGTATGTAAAAAATGTGGAGAAGTATTGGATAAATAATGCACTATTGAAAGGAGGTAATAGGAATGACTTCCAGATTAAAAGAAAAATACCAAAATGAAGTTGTACCAGCTTTAATGGAAAAATTTCAGTATAAAAGCGTTATGGAAGTTCCAAGGCTTGAAAAGATAGTAATAAACATGGGGGTTGGAGAAGCAAAAGACAATCCAAAAGCATTAGAAAATGCTGTTAAAGAATTGACACTTATTTCAGGACAAAAACCAATTGTAACAAAGGCGAAAAAATCCATAGCTAATTTTAAGATTAGGCAAGGAATGAATGTAGGAGCTAAGGTTACATTAAGAGGAGAAAGGATGTATGATTTTTTAGATAAACTTATAAATATTTCCCTACCTAGAGTTAGGGACTTTAGAGGAGTAAATCCTTCTTCTTTTGATGGTAGAGGTAATTATGCATTAGGCATAAAAGAGCAATTAATATTCCCAGAAATAGATTATGATATGGTAGATTCTATAAGGGGATTAGATATAGTTATAGTTACGACAGCTAATACAGATGAAGAAGCAAAGGCATTTTTAGAATTAATGGGTATGCCTTTTAGAAAGTAAAAAAGGAGGGAGAATGTTTTGGCAAAAAAATCTTTGATTGCTAAACAAAAGAAAAAAGCAAAATTTAGCACCAGAGAGTATAACAGGTGTAAAATATGCGGAAGACCTCATGGATATTTGAGAAAATATGGTGTATGTCGTATTTGTTTTAGAGAATTAGCATATAAAGGCCAAATCCCTGGAGTTAAAAAGGCAAGCTGGTAATGCTATAGTTATGAAAGGAGGTAGCTTGATATGATGACTGACCCAATTGCAGATATGTTAACTAGGGTAAGGAATGCAAACAATGCAAAACACGATACTGTGGATATTCCTGCCTCAAACATAAAGAAAGAAATAGCTCAAATCCTACTAGATGAAGGTTTTATAAAGGGATTTGATGTAATAGATGATGGAAAACAAGGAATAATTAGAATAGAGCTAAAGTATGGGAACAATAACCAAAAGGTAATCAGTGGAGTTAAAAGGATTTCCAAACCAGGCCTAAGGGTATATGTTAAAAATGATGAAATACCTAGAGTACTAGGTGGGCTTGGAATAGCAATCCTCTCAACATCCAAAGGGATAATGACCGATAAAGAAGCTAGACGTGAAGGTGTAGGCGGAGAAGTTATTTGTTACGTATGGTAAGATAATGCTTAATCTACAGGAACAGGAGGTGCACTTATGTCAAGAATAGGACTAAAACCAATAGATATTCCAAGTGGAGTGGAAATTAAGATAGATGATAAAAACTATATGGAAGTGAAGGGGCCAAAGGGCCAAGTGTCCCAACAATTGAGCCCAGAAATGGAAATAAAAATAGAAGATAATCAAATATTTGTAAATCGTCCAACGGAAATTAAAAGGCATAAATCATTACATGGCTTAACTAGAACATTGATTGCCAATATGATAGAGGGAGTAACTAAAGGGTATTCCAAAACTCTATTAATTCAAGGTACTGGATATAGAGCACAAAAGCAAGGAAAGAAGTTGATTTTGAATCTAGGATATTCCCACCCAATAGAGTTGGAAGATCCAGATGGAATAGAAGTGGAAGTACCTCAAGCTAATCAAATAATAGTAAAAGGTGCAGACAAACAACAAGTTGGAAATTATGCTGCTGTAATCAGAGACTTTAGAAAACCTGAACCATATAAAGGTAAAGGAATTAGATATGCTGATGAAGTTGTAAGACGCAAAGTTGGTAAGATCGGTAAGTAGAAGGGAGTGAACAAGGTTGCTAAAAAAATTTAATAGAAATGAAGCAAGAAAGATTAGGCATGAAAGAGTTAGAAAAAAAATTTATGGAACTCCTGAAAGACCAAGATTAAACGTATATAGAAGCAATAGTCATATATATGCACAAATTATTGATGATATAAATGGTCACACATTGATTTCAGCTTCAACATTAGATAAAGAATTAAGAGAAAAATTGTCATCTACTAGTAACAAAGAGGCAGCTAGACTTGTAGGTGAGTTAATAGGCAAAAGGGCTTTGGAAAAAGGAATAGAACAAGTGGTATTTGACAGAGGCGGATATCAATATCATGGAAGAGTTAAAGAGATTGCAGAAGGTGCTCGTGAAGCTGGACTTAAATTTTAAGAAAAGGAGGGAAATAGATGGAGCGTGTATATGTAGATCCTAGTGAATTGGATTTAAAAGAAAGGGTAGTAAGTATAAATCGTGTAGCAAAAGTAGTAAAAGGTGGTAGAAACTTTAGATTTAGTGTTTTAGTAGTTGTTGGAGATGAAAACGGTCATGTAGGCGTAGGAATGGCTAAAGCTCTTGAAATACCGGAAGCTATAAGGAAAGCTATTCAAGATGCTAGAAAACATGTTATAGAAGTTCCCCTTGTAGGAACTACTATACCTCATGAGATAATAGGTGAATTTGGAGCAGGCAGAGTTTTATTGAAACCATCCAAAGAAGGTACTGGAGTTATTGCAGGAGGACCAGTTCGTGCAGTGTGTGAGTTGGCTGGTATAAGGGACATAAGGACAAAATCCTTAGGCTCAAACAATCCAAGAAATGTAGTTAATGCAACTATGGATGCATTGATGAACTTAAAAAGAGCAGAAGATGTTGCAAAGTTAAGAGGAAAAACTGTAGATGAAATATTAAGTTAGGGGGGAGTACAATGGCTAAAATCAAGATAAAATTGGTTAAAAGCACTATTGGGAAACCAGAAAAACATAGGAGAATTATTAAAGCTCTTGGACTAAGAAAAATTGGCCAAGTGGTAGAAAAAGAAGATACCCCTCAGATCAGAGGTATGATAGATAAAGTAGATTACATGGTAGAAGTAATAGAATAATCATTGAGGAGGTGTACCTATGAAATTAGACAATTTAAGACCCCAAGCTGGAGGCGGTACGAAAAAAGCAAAAAGAGTTGGTAGAGGAACTAGCTCAGGTCATGGTAAAACATCTGGAAGAGGTCATAAAGGTCAAAAATCAAGATCTGGCGGAGGAGTACGTCCAGGTTTTGAAGGTGGACAAATGCCTTTAATCAGAAGAATGCCTAAGCGAGGATTTACCAATATATTTGCTAAGCAATATGCTATAGTAAATGTTGAGGATTTAAATAGATTTGATGAAAACACTATAATAACCCCAGAATTATTAATCAACGAAGGGGTAGTAAAAAGAAGCAAAGCAGTAGATGGCATAAAAGTATTGGGAGATGGAGAGTTAAACAAAAAATTAACTGTAAAAGCCCATAAATTCAGCAAAACTGCTGCTGAAAAAATAGAGGCTGCAGGGGGAAAGGTAGAGGTGATATAAATGCTTTCGACCTTGAGAAATGCCTGGAGGATACCAGAGATTAGAAAAAGAATCATCTTTACCATACTGATGCTATTGGTAATTAGATTGGGATCAGCTGTTCCAGTTCCATATATGAACAAAGAGACTATAAAAGAGATATTTGAATTAGGGCAAGGTGGAGTACTAGAATTTCTAGATTTGATGGCAGGTGGAACCTTTAGTAACTTTAGTATACTTGCATTAAATATATATCCGTATATTACTGCATCTATCATTATTCAACTTCTAACAATTGCTATACCAAAGTTAGAGGAGATAGCAAAGGAAGGAGAAGAAGGTAGGAAAAAAATTGCCCAATGGACCAAATATGGAGCTGTGATATTGGCTGCAATACAGGCCATAGCAATGACTAGAGGATTCTTTTATCAGGCTTTACAAGCAGAAGGTTTCTTACAAAATAGCATAGTAATAATATCTCTAATAGCTGGAACATCCTTTTTAATGTGGATAGGAGATCTTATTACAGATAAAGGTATCGGCAATGGTATTTCTCTTATTATATTTGTCGGCATAATATCGAGGATTCCTTTAGAGATAGTTAAATTTATAAAATTAGTTAGTATTGGCGCTTTAAGTCCAATTAAATTGATTTTATTCTTAATAGTAGCCTTAGTGATAATAGCTATAGTAGTAGCATTACAAGAAGGGGAAAGAAGAATACCAGTACAATATGCTAAAAGAGTAGTAGGAAGAAAGATGTATGGTGGGCAAAGCACCCATATACCTTTAAAGGTATCTATGTCAGGAGTTATTCCTGTAATATTTTCAACATCCTTGTTAGCTTTCCCACAAACCATAGCTTTATTCTTCAAGGGAGAGCCATCAGAATGGATAACTAAGTATCTAACAGTACAAGGGACTGTAGGAATATGGGTATATTCTATACTAAATGTATTGTTGATTATATTCTTTACGTATTTCTATACTGCTATTCAATTTAATACAGTTGAATATGCAAAGAATTTGCAACAATATGGAGGATTTATTCCTGGCATTAGGCCTGGAAGACCTACAGCAGAATATTTAGACAAAGTAATATCAAGGATAACTTTTGTAGGAGCTATATCCCTTGCATTAATAGCGTCACTGCCAATTATATTGTCTCACTTGTTTAAGTTAAACATTAACTTTGGTGGCACAGCTATAATAATTGTAGTAGGGGTAGTATTGGAGACTGTAAAACAAATTGAGTCTCAAATGATGATGAGACATTATAAAGGTTTCTTGAAATAGACTATAGGAGATGATTTAATTGAGACTAATATTACTTGGGCCTCCTGGTGCAGGCAAAGGAACTCAAGCATCAGCTATAGTTAAGAAATATAATATACCTCACATATCAACGGGAGATATATTTAGAGAAAATATAAAGATGGGAACAGAATTAGGTAAAAAAGTTAAAGAATACATGGACAAAGGCCTATTGGTTCCAGATGATATAGTAGTATCCATAGTAAAGGATAGAATACTGAAAGATGATTGTAAAGATGGATTTTTACTAGATGGTTTTCCAAGAACGGTAAATCAAGGAGAGGCTTTAGATAAGGAACTTTCTCAGATGAATTTAAAATTAGACAAGGTAATAAACTTAGATGTAGAAAAGGAAATATTGATTGAAAGAATTACAGGAAGACGAATTTGCAAGGATTGTGGTGCAACTTACCATATTAAATTTAATCCTCCAGCAAAGAAAGGAATATGTGATAACTGTGGAGGTAATCTCTATCAAAGAGACGATGACACACAGGAGACAGTAGAAAAAAGAATTGAAGTTTATCAACAGCAAACTAAGCCTTTAATTGATTATTATACTGAAAAAGGGTTAATATTAAATGTAGACGGTTCTAAAGCAATAGATGAAATATTTGAAACAATAGTTAAAGCTTTAGAAGAATAACTATAGAGAAAGGCATAAGGGCCTTTCTCCTGATTGAAACAAGTTCCCAATAGAGAGGTGAACTCTATGGATTCAACTAGCGACATAACTGTCGGACAGGTGGTTAAGTCGAGAGCTGGTAGAGATAAAGGTAGAATTTTCTTAGTATTAAGTATTGTAGACGACCAACATGTTTTAATAGTAGATGGTGATTTGAGGAAACTAGATAAACCTAAGAAGAAGAAAATAAAACATTTAACAGTTTACAACACGGTATTACCTGAATTAAAATACAAGCTAGATAACAATATAAAAATAAATAATGCTTATATTAGAAAATTGTTAGAACCTTTCAATAAGAATTTTTAAAACGGTGAAATAGGAGGTTCGATAACTGAATGTCTAAAAAAGATGTAATAGAAGTGGAGGGTACTGTTGTAGAGGCCCTGCCAAATGCTATTTTTAAGGTGGAGTTGGAAAATGGTCACGAGGTATTGGCTCATATTTCTGGGAAATTGAGGATGAACTATATAAGAATACTTCCTGGAGACAAGGTAGTAGTGGAATTATCACCCTATGATTTAACTAGGGGAAGAATAACCTGGCGAAAGAAGTAGCATAGGAGGGATTTAGGTGAAAGTGAGACCATCAGTAAAAAAGATGTGTGAAAAATGTAAAGTCATTAGACGAAAAGGAAAAGTAATGGTAATTTGCGAAAATCCTAAACATAAACAAAGACAAGGTTAGATAATTAGGAGGTGTAATGAGTAATGGCGAGAATTGCAGGTGTTGATTTACCACGAGACAAAAGAGTTGAGATCGGCTTAACCTATATTTATGGAATAGGTAGATCTAGATCTAATGAAATACTTAAAAAAGCAGGTATAGATCCAGATACTAGAGTTAAAGATTTAACTGAAGCAGAAATCAACACTCTAAGAAATATAATAGATGAATATCAAGTTGAAGGTGATCTTAGAAGAGAAGTTGCAATGAATAAAAAGAGATTAAGGGAAATCAACTGTTATAGAGGAATGAGACAAAGAAGAGGACTTCCATCAAGAGGACAGAGGACTAGGACAAATGCAAGAACATGTAAGGGTCCTAGAAAGCAAATTGGGAAAAAAGGTAAGAAGTAGATAAAGGAGGGAAGCTAAGTGGCAGTTAAAAAAGCAAAAACTAAAAAAGGCAAAACTACTCGTGTTAGAAAAAGAGAACGTAAAAATATAGAGAGAGGTCAAGCTCATATTATTTCAACATTTAACAACACCATGGTTAGCCTTACTGACATGCAAGGCAATGTTATCTCTTGGGCTAGTGCTGGACAATTAGGTTTTAAAGGCTCAAGAAAATCCACACCTTTTGCAGCACAACAAGCTGCAGAAGAAGCTGCAAACAAGGCTATGGAACATGGATTAAAAACAATAGAAGTATATGTAAAAGGACCAGGTGCTGGAAGAGAAGCAGCAATAAGATCTCTTCAAGCAGCAGGTTTGGAGGTAAGTTTAATAAAAGACGTAACTCCAATTCCCCATAACGGTTGTAGACCACCAAAACGTAGAAGAGTTTAATATAGGAGGTGTGAATATATGTCTAGATATACAGGACCAGTATGTAGATTATGTCGAAGAGAAGGACAAAAACTATATTTAAAAGGAGATAAATGTTATACTGATAAATGTCCAATGTCCAAAAGAAATTATATACCAGGACAACATGGGCGTTCCAGAAAGAAATTAACAGAATATGGATTGCAGTTGAGAGAAAAGCAAAAAGTTCGTAGATTTTATGGAATTCAAGAATCTCAAATGAGAAAGTACTTTGAAATGGCTGATAAGATGCATGGTATTACAGGTGAGAACTTATTGAAGTTATTAGAATTAAGAATAGATAATGTAGTATATAGAATGGGATTTGCTTCCTCTAGGGCAGAAGCAAGGCAGTTAGTTACCCATGGACATTTTACTGTTAATGGGAAAAAAGTTGATGTACCATCATCTATATTAAAAGTTGGCGACGAAATAGAAGTTAAAGATAGAAGTAAAAACAGTCCTAAATTTAAAGAACTTGTAGAAAACCATAGAGGAAGTACAGTTAGTTGGTTGGAAGTTAGTCCTGAAGAAATGAAGGGTAAGATTATAGCTGAACCATCTAGAGAAGACATTGATATTCCAGTAGAAGAACACTTAATTGTTGAGTTGTATTCTAAATAATAATATCTAATAGAATCAGTTGCCCTCGTCCTTTGATAATATAAAAACAAGGAGGGTTAATGTTAAATGATAGAAATTGAGAAGCCAAAGATAGAGATTGTTGAAGTAAATGAAGACAACACTTATGGTAAGTTTGTAGTAGAACCTCTTGAGAGGGGATATGGCACTACCTTAGGCAATAGTCTAAGACGTGTGCTACTATCATCCTTGCCTGGGGCAGCCGTATCTTCTATAAATATTCAAGGGGTATTGCATGAGTTTTCAACAGTACCAGGTGTATTAGAAGATGTTCCTGAGATAATATTAAATATAAAGGATATAGCGGCTAAAATATACTCAGATGAGCCAGTAACCTTGAGATTAGAAGCCAAAGGACCAAAAGTTGTTACAGCTGGGGATATTATCACAGGTCCTGATGTGGAAATATTAAACAAGGATTTATATATAGCCACCATCAATGAAGATGGAGAGCTATATATGGAAATGGAAATGATAAAAGGTCGAGGTTATAATGTAGCTGAAAGGAATAAAAGGGAAGGTCAACCAGTAGGAGTTATTCCTGTAGATTCTTCATTTACTCCTGTTAAAAAGGTTAATTTTTTAGTTGAAAACACTAGAGTAGGACAGATTACGGATTATGATAAATTAACCCTAGAAGTATGGACAGATGGTACTCTAACCCCAGAAGAGGCTACTTCATTAGGTGCGAAGATACTTACCGAGCATTTAAATCTATTTATTGATTTAACAGAACATGTAAATGATGTGGAAATAATGGTAGAAAAAGAAGAAGATGAGAAAGAAAAGGTATTAGAAATGACAGTAGAAGAACTGGATTTATCAGTTCGAAGTTATAACTGCTTGAAGAGAGCAGGTATTAATACAGTAGAAGAATTAACTCAAAAAACAGAAGAAGATATGATGAAGGTAAGAAATCTTGGTAAGAAATCCCTTGAGGAAATTCAAAATAAACTAGCTGAATTAGGCTTATCTTTAAAGGAAAGTGATGAATAGTAAGAAGACATGAAGGAGGGATAGATATGGCTACATTGAGAAAACTTGGTCGCCCTACTGCTCACAGAAAAGCGATGCTTAGGAATCAAGTAACATCTCTTTTTAAGAATGGTAGAATAGAAACTACTGTTACTAGAGCAAAAGAAACTCAAAGAATGGCTGATAAGATGATTACCCTTGCTAAAAGAGGGGATTTACATGCACGAAGACAAGTATTAGCTTATATATATGATGAAGATGTAGTGACTAAACTATTTGAGGAAATTGCACCAAATTACTCTGAAAGGGATGGGGGATACACTAGAGTGTTAAAACTAGGACCTCGCAGAGGTGATGGTGCAGAAATGGCCATTATAGAATTGGTATAAGGAGTTTGGGGATTAAGTAGGGGAGACCTTTGGTCTCCTTAAACATATTACTTAGTCCCTTTTTAGTATTATATATAATAAATATCATATAAATTTAATTTTGTTTTGCATACATTGATTAAAATATATCCTTATGTTATATTATTTATGGAAATAAACAAAAGTTAGGGGATAAAAATGGCAGAAGAAATGATAAGGATTGAAAATGTAACCTATGAATACAACTCCTATAATTCCACGGGAGAAGAAGATACATTAACAGCTATTAAGGATATAAATATCTCTATAAGGAAGGGCGAACACTTGGTAATTCTTGGACATAATGGCTCGGGAAAATCCACTTTGGCTAAGCTTATGAATGGACTTTTATTGCCTACCAAAGGGGATGTATATGTTAATGGTATGAATACAAAAGATGAAGATAAGATTTGGCATATAAGAGAAACAGCAGGTATGGTATTTCAAAATCCAGACAATCAACTGGTAGCTACCATTGTTGAAGAAGATGTAGCCTTTGGTCCTGAAAATTTAGGAGTACCGCCCGAAGAGATAAGAAAAAGGGTAGATGAAGCTTTGGAGATAGTAGAGATGACAGAGTATAAAAAACATGCGCCCCATCTTCTTTCTGGTGGACAAAAGCAAAGGGTAGCCATAGCAGGAATACTAGCTATGAGACCTGAATGCATAATATTAGATGAACCAACAGCTATGTTAGATCCCAATGGTAGAAAAGAAATAATAAACACCATAAAAAAACTCAATAAAGAAGAACATAAAACCATAGTCCATATAACTCATTATATGGATGAAGCTGTTGAAGCTGATAGGATATTGGTAATAAAAAAAGGACAAATAGTAATGGAAGGCACCCCTAGAGAGATATTTAGTCAGGTGGAAAAGGTGAAAGCATTAGGATTGGATGTACCACAAGTAACAGAACTAGCCTATGAATTAAAAAAAGAAGGCATAAATATAGATAATAGCATATTAACAGTAGAGGAATTGGTGAATGCCTTATGATAATAAAAATAGAGAACTTAAACTATGTATATAATCCTGACACTCCCTTTGAAAAGAAGGCTTTAAATAATATAAACTTAAACATAGCTAGAGGAGATTTTATTGGGCTTATAGGACATACTGGCTCTGGAAAGTCTACATTGGTACAACATTTAAATGGACTAATAAAACCTACCTCTGGTAGCATAATAATAGATGGAATAGATATAACCTCAAAGGAGACTAATTTAAGAGAAATAAGACAAAAAGTGGGACTAGTATTCCAATATCCAGAATATCAGCTATTTGAAGAAACTGTATATAAGGATGTAGCCTTTGGACCTAAAAATTTAGGATTAGAAGAGGATGAAATAGAATCAAGGGTTAAAAAAGCTATAGAATTAGTAGGATTAGACTATAACTCTATAAAGGATAGATCCCCCTTTGAATTAAGTGGAGGACAAAAGAGAAGGGTTGCCATAGCAGGGATATTGGCAATGAAACCAGAAGTATTGGTATTAGATGAGCCTACTGCAGGACTTGACCCAAGAGGTAGAGATGAAGTATTAGGAAGGATTCAATCCCTATACGAAGAAGAAGGTATAACTATAGTCTTAGTTTCCCATAGCATGGAGGACATTGCTAGACTTGTAAATAGAATAATAGTAATGTATGAAGGAGAAATAGCCATGGAAGGCGAAACTAGGGAGATATTTAAACAAGCAGAAAAATTAGAACAGATGGGATTAGGGATACCTCAAATTACAACATTTATGCGACAGTATAAAAAGAAAGGAAATGAAATTAGAGACGATATAATAACTGTAGAAGAGGCTAAGAAAGAAATATTAAAATATTTAAGGAGTAGAAAAAATGCTTAAAGATATAACAATAGGGCAATATTTCCCAAAAGATACATTTGTTCATAGACTGGACCCAAGAATTAAGATATTGATAATAGCTATGTTTATAATTTCATTATTTTTTATAAATACATTTTATCCGTATTTACTAATAATAGCCTTTATACTTATTAGCATAAAACTATCTGAAGTTCCTGTTAAATATGTATTTAAAGGCTTAAAACCCTTGATGCCTATAATAATTATAACCTTTGTTATAAATACTCTATTTACCAAAGGGGAAGTACTTTTATCCTTAGGACCTATAGCTATAACCAAGGAAGGATTAAGTCAAGCTACATTTATGGCACTTAGACTTATATTTTTAATAACAGGGACTTCCCTTTTAACATTGACAACATCCCCCATATCCTTAACCGATGGTATAGAAAAGTTACTATCCCCCTTTAGAAAAGTAGGTTTGCCAGCCCATGAATTGGCTATGATGATGACCATTGCACTAAGATTTATACCTACACTATTAGAGGAAACAGATAAGATTATGAAAGCACAAATGGCTAGAGGAGCAGATTTTGAATCAGGAAATATAATAAATCGTGCTAAGAACTTAGTTCCCTTATTGGTACCTTTATTTATAAATGCTTTTAGAAGAGCAGATGAGCTAGCAAATGCAATGGAAGCTAGATGTTATCGTGGAGGAGAAAATAGAACTAGATTAAATGAATTAAAACTTGAGCCCAACGATATCTTGGCAATTAGCATATGTGCCATATTTTTTGGGTTTATAATGTCTACTAAATATATATCTTATATATAAGAGGGATAATATGCCTAATATAAAATTAACGATACAATATGAAGGTACCAATTATATAGGCTGGCAAAAGCAGTTAAAAGGAGACAGTATCCAAGGTGAAATAGAAAAGGCTATAAAATATATTACTGGTGAAGAAGTAAATTTAATAGCCTCTGGAAGGACAGATAGTGGAGTTCATGCATTAGGGCAGGTAGCCAATTTTTTGACTAATTCTTCTATTCCTCCAGATAAATTTAAATATGCATTAAATACTAAACTGCCAGAGGATATATCAATAATTGAATCAGAAGAAGTACCTTGTGATTTTCATGCAAGATATGATGCCATTGGCAAAAGGTATATGTACCTAATATATAATAATCCTATAAGAAATCCCATATATAGAAGATTTGTATATCATATTCCTTATCCTTTAGATTATGAAAATATGAAAGAGGGAGTAAAATATCTTATAGGTACTCATGATTTTGCCGCATTTATGGCATCTAATAGTAGTGTAGAGAATACCATTAGAACAATAAACAATGCATATTTAAGTAGAAAAAATGAGCTAATATTATTTAGAATAGAGGGAAATGGGTTTTTATATAATATGGTTAGGATAATAGTAGGGACATTAATAGAGATTGGACGGGGCAAATTAAAACCCTACGATATTTCCCATATTATAGAATCTAAAAATAGAAAATTAGCAGGACCTACAGCCTCATCTCAGGGGCTTTTTTTAGAAAGAGTTTATTATTAAAAAATACGTCTTGACATTGATATTACCTTGTATTAGAATATATAAGAGTGTTTAAAAAGCCCCGGAACTTTGAGACACAACTCAATGCTAGATAAGGAGGGAAAAAGATGAAGAGCTATATGGCTAAACCAAATGAAATTGATAGAAAATGGTATGTAATAGATGCAGAAGGTAAGGTATTAGGTAGATTAGCTTCAGAAGTAGCTACTATATTAAGAGGAAAACACAAACCTATATATACTCCTCATGTAGACACTGGGGATTATGTAATAATTATAAATGCTGATAAAGTAAAATTAACAGGGAAAAAATTGGAACAAAAAGAATATAGATATCATACAGGGTATCCAGGAGGACTAAGATCCATATCCTATGATAGAATGATGAAAGAAAACCCAGAAAAAGCTATATATTTAGCGGTAAAAGGAATGTTACCTAAGAATAGATTAGGAAGAAAGATGATTAAAAAGTTGAGAGTATATAGTGGACCGGAACATAATCATGAGGCACAACAACCAGAATTATATGAATTCTAATTGTTATTAGAAAGGAGGACTGTAAGTGGCTAATGTACAATATATAGGAACAGGGAGAAGAAAGACTTCAGTAGCAAGAGTTAGACTAATTCCTGGTTCTGGAAAGATTACCATAAACAAAAGAGATATAGATGATTATTTTGATTTTGATACATTAAAAGTTCTTGTTAGAGAACCTTTGGAAATAACAGATACTTTAGATAAATATGATGTATTTGTAAATGTATATGGTGGAGGATTTACAGGTCAAGCTGGTGCCATTAGACATGGAATAGCAAGAGCTTTACTAGAAGCTGATGAAGAATTAAGACCTGTACTTAAAAAAGCAGGTTTATTAACAAGGGACCCACGAATGAAAGAAAGAAAGAAATATGGTTTAAAGAAAGCGAGAAAAGCACCACAATTTTCAAAGAGATAAATATTTGTTTCTTTACACACGAGTTTGTTTACAATTACAAAGTTTGCTTATCGCAAGCGCCAACCGTCAGGGGGTTCATTCCCTTTGGCGGTTTTTTGTGTTCAAAAATAGATATAGAAATAAAT
>FZPS01000033.1_pt26 | contig 43268 bp, 38 predicted proteins | sample 1817821 | NCBI WGS metagenome assembly FZPS01 (sample SAMEA104158645, study PRJEB21678) | metagenome | place: Germany | collected 2015-04-21 | reverse complement strand
ATAAATGGTATAATATATATACGATAAAGGAGGAAATATTCATTTATTATGTAAATATATCTGGAATGAAAACTGAATTAGCTGAACAAACTTTGATAGCAATAGGATCTTTTTTAGATATTGATGTTGCTATTGCTCAAGGTGAACTTGCAGCCTTAAATTATTATAGAACCAACTTTTTAGAATTGATAAATGAAAATAATATAACTGGAATTGTATGGGAGCTTGATTAATGAAAAAATGTAAGATATTATTTTGTAAGCTTAAAAAGAGGTAAAGGAGAGATTTTATGAAAAAAACAATAGAGACTCACATTAAAAATGTCATTAAAGAACAAAAAATACAAATACAAAAAGAACAAGATTTCATAGATAAAAAAGAATATATTAAAGTATTAAATTCTGTTATTGGGAAATCTATAAACAATTACACAAGTGAACAATGGACAGATGAAATACAAATGATGTTTGATTTAATATACGATAACGCCTTAGAACTCATTGTAAAGTCTTTGAGCTTTGATGGCGAAATTATCTTAAATTACAAAGGTAATCTTATATCTTTTGTAGAATTTTGTGGACAAGATTGTTTCAATAGTATAATGCCTGTAGAAAAATATGGAGATATAGAATACCCAGAATACTTGGTTGACTTTGAAGATTTAGAAAAATATATATTAACAGGAGAACAGCCAAAAAGAAATTATGTTATAAAGACAATATTTTTAGCGTTAGATGCTTTAGAATTATTCTATAATCATTATGACACTCAAATAGACATAGATGAAATAAGGGCTTATATATATGAAAATTTGAATTGATAAAAATAGGCTACAACAGCAATTAGAAAAATAATTATTGAAAATTAAGATTCGATGTCAAAGTAGTGACTTTTTATGCCTATTTTGAATAAATATTTTTAAATGAAAACTGGACTCTAAGAATGGCCTCTGTGATGTGGATATCTATTGACTTACAGAGGCCATTTTTTGATGAAAAAAAGGCGAAAGTGAAGATTCTTGCGATTATGATGGATTATACCCAAAGAGGCCTAAATCTGAAGAGAACGGGAAAGCTCTGAAATGAAAGTTATAAATAAATGTTGATTTTTGTTTATAATAATGTTATAATATATGTATAAGGTGAATGAAAAAGGACAAAATAATAAAAAAAATAAAAAATAAAAAAAGTGTTGACAGATAATAATGTATGTGTTATAATGAATATACAAACAAATCAAGGAGGTAGCTAAATATGAATACTGCTGTTAGGAGCAAATTATCACAAATGAATAATATAGAAAAGGAACAATTTGTTCCAGTGAAAGCTGAAACAATAGAGATGACGCTAAATACGGAAAACTCGCTAGCTTCCGGTTTACTCATCCAGAGATTAACTGAACTTTATGAAGATCCAGTTGAAGCTTCAGTTAGAGAAACGATTTCAAATGCTTTTGACGCTGTTACCGAAGCTTACTCAGGGGACAGGCCAGAAGTTAGAATCAGCACTCCGACATCATTAAATCCAATTTTAGTTATCAAAGATAATGGTGTAGGAATGAGTTATGAAGATTTGAAAAATATTTATTCCAAATATGGTGCTTCCACAAAGATAGATAATCTTGATACGATAGGAGCTTATGGGCTTGGTGCAAAATCTCCTTTAGCATACGGAACAGAATTCACAGTTTCATCAGTTAAAGATGGTCATAAGGTTACAATAATTGTTGCAAGGGAAGAATTGACCAATTACATTAAAATAATAAATAATGTTAAAACCGATGAGCCAAGTGGAACAACTGTTTCAATTCCAGTTAACAGCAAGGATATTGATAGATTTAATACCCATATAAATAGATATGAAAATACTCCAATAGATAAAGACATTGATTTATACATCAATGGCAAGTTAGTAAGCAATGACGAGTATACCTTATTGACAGAAAATGTTCTGTTAATGGATGGTAAAGAAAAGGTTTATGGAAGAATGTGGGTTAAAAAAGATAACTTTACCACATTGATTACAAGTATGAGTGAAGATGATATAAAAAGAAATTTAAAATTCTTAATCGGTGGTTGGACATATCAATCCCCAACAGGTAGAAATAGTTACAGAACAAATAATGAGAAGACCATGATTGTTGAATTAAAGGCCGGCCTTGTTGGCTTCAATTCTTCCAGGGATGCCATATTAGAAAATGACAGATACCACGCGCTTGAAAAACTTGTTGTTAAATATGTAATGTCTGATGAGTTTATGAAAGACATAACAAAAAGTATAAATGCTTTAGATTTAGAAGATTTTAAGAGAAACATTTATAAATTATTCGATTCTCAAAGAAGATGGGCAAGAATTGAAGATAACAAAGTTGTAGTTGAGAATAATTCTTCAAATAGATATTATTATTCAATAATACCAAGAAAGTTCAAGTTTGAAGATTTCGTTCATAATGAAACAGGATTTAACTTAAATAATTTATTAAAAAATATTCCATCAAAAAAATTACCAACAGTTGTAATCAGGGAATCCAAAGATAATTTTGGGAAAACCAGTAGAAATGCAATAATGAATAAATCAATTAACAGTTCTTACGGTTCATTTACTGAAGCATCAATAAAAGATATTAACGAAACGATTGATGAGATAATGAATAATAAAGAAAATTCTCACACATTAGATGTTTTGGTATTAAATTTAGCTTCAATGGCTTATAATAAAAGCACACAAAATACCAAAGTTACTTTCATTACAGAAATTGATGGGTTCGTTGATAAAATAAAGCCAATTAGAAAAACAATTATAAGAATGAGAAATGATAACGATATGGAAACAAGTTATTCTTCAGTTATCGTATTAACATCTCACACAGAAAAAGAAATAAAGAAAACAATTGACGGGCTTGGGTTTGATGTATTTGATTTAGAAATCAAATCTGCTGAACAAATGATTGAAGATGTTAAAAAGTTTAGGGCAAAACATAGAAATGCTGGTAAAACAAGAGAAGTAAATGAAAAATTAACAACAGCATTTAGAAAATATGACTTTGAAAGAAATTATGCACGAATAGTCGATGAAGACTCAGTTGACGACAATAAAAAAAATATTATTGTATTGAGTAAATCATATATAACAGACCAAAGCTTATGGGAAATTCACGCTTGGTATTGCAATAAGAATAAATTAAATCCAGATGATGTAGATATTTATTCATCAGTAGGTACTCATAGGGTTATTGACTTAAATATTTTATCAGAATTAGGTGAAGTATATCGTGACCCATATTCAAGCGCAGTTGGTGTATCAAAGTTATATAAGGAAGAATTCCACGATAATGTTGCGAAAATGAACGCATTTAGAGAAAGTGACATTACCAGCGAAAAGGCTTTGATAAGATTGCTGGCAGGAATTCATGGTAACAGTCCATCTTCGTTAGCACGTTCACTTGAAAATAAATTAAGCGAAGTATATGAAATAGCAAAGATAGCTGACTTTGAATTACCAAAGTTTCCGACAGAAACAATAAATAAAATAGGTTCATACGATAAAATAACCCGCGACAATAGAAAGTGGAGAATAAGCACAGATTCGATGAAAGACTTAGTTCGCAAAATTAATAAAAAAGATTATGATTTACTTTCCAATATTTCATTATTCGCAACAGAAAGAACAATTTTTATAAGTGATAAAGGTGAAGTTAATGTCAAATATACAGGATGTTATCAAGGTATTTCAATTGAGGAAGTTAAGATAGGATATAACAACAAAAGTTCAAAGCAACATAACCGGTTAATCAAAGCAAAAACAATTGCTGAATTAGAATTCTTTTCAGATCTTATTGAAAATTTGTCAAAGCTTGATATTTAATATAAGGCCGGCCGGCCCACTTGGGCTGGCCCCGGTTACCAAATTGGAGGTTATCAATGAGGAAAATTTTAATTGTATTTTTGACATTTATAATGTTATCAACTGTGGTGTATGCAGAATCTCAGAATATATTTTACTTGGAAAAGAAATCAGATATTGTAGTGACTTTACAATGGGAGAATGAAACTCCCGACGTAACATTATTATCGCCCGATGGCAAAAAAATCAATATAACAAAAGGGTATAACAATGATGATAAGAAAATAACTTATCCAATTAAATCAGCTGCGAAAGGTCAATGGGGAGTAAAATATGACAAGAAGGATAATGAATATATAGATTTATTTCATAATGAATACTCCGAAGCTTCAGATAACAATAAGTTAAATAAAAATATTCTCGTGGTAACTGGTTTACTGAGTTTACTTTCGACAATTATTTTCGTGGTTATAGTTGGTGTAATTTATCATTCATTAAAGGTGAAAAGAAATAAAGATATTTAGTGAAAAGTGTTGACAGAGTTTCGAATATATGGTATAATAAATGTATAATCAATAAGGAGGAATTAATTATGGTTAAAATTATATCACTTTCAAGAGACAAGCAAAAAAATGTTCGTACAATTGAGGCAACTTTCTTAAAAGATGGGGATTTGATACCGCTTAGAGTAAGTGAAGATGACAGACCAAAGGTTTTCCAAGAAATCAATAGATTACTTGAAACCCCAGGAGTTGACTTTGAATCCGCAGCTGAAGATTTATATGCTTTGATGTCCCCAGTTGCAAAGGTTGAAAAACAAATCATAGCAAGTTATCATTTATCAGACAACTTAAGAATTGATAATGGCAAGATAATATTTGGTGAGTTTGTATTAGAAGAAACATTAGCAAATCATATGTTATCTTTGTTAGATGAAGATGACATTCCAAAAGATGAGAAATTATGGCAGTCTTATGTAAGGTTTTTAGATAATCTTCACCAGAATGTGAATGAAGATATTAGAAAGCAATTATTCAGATGGATGCAATATGAAAATTCTGCAGGAAACGATTTTGCAATAACATCTGATGGCTGTTTCGTAGGATACAAAGGTTGTACAGGTACAGTTTTAGAACCAAAGTCAGTATTTACAGGGAAAGCAATTGTAGATGGTGAATATATCGAAGGTCATATTCCAAATAAAGTTGGTAGTGTAGTGCAAATGCCTCGTGCAACAGTTCAAAACGATCCATCAGTTGGATGCGCTCAAGGGCTTCATGTTGGTACAAGAGATTATGCAACCCAATGGGCACCAATATTATTATTAGTAAAGGTTAACCCAAGAGATGTTGTATCAGTTCCTTATGAGTGTGATTCACAAAAGATTAGAGTTTGTGAATATACAGTATTAAAGGTTACTGACGCGACTGATGAGCATAAAATGTTCCATCCAGACCCAAAAGACTTTGAAGATTACGAAGAGTACGAGGAATATGAAAGTGAAGATTATTTAACATTAGATGAAGCAGAAGAATTATTAGATTCTTTGATTTATGTTGAATATGACGATGGAGAAAAAACATTTGAAGGAACAGTTGTTGAAATATACGATGATTGTTACAATCCAGGTATCATAATCAAAGATGAAGATGATAATTATAAACACATAAAGTTAAACAGAATAAATTATCTTCAATGGCCTTGTTGACCCAGAGTACCAATGATTATATTAGGAGGAATATAATGAGCAAAAGCAAAAATGACGAATATAGACCAAATTATGATGCATATAAAGATTTGGCTGATCTATATTCGTCTGGTGAATTACTTGAAATTGAATATAGAGATTCAATGGATGTGGGTTTTTATAGAGGATATTTATTAAATATAGATATGGAAAATGGACAATTGTTAATAAATGAAGAAACAGTTGGAATAACAACTGTTGACTTTGAAGATATTGTAAGTATTCAAGCATAGTGATGAGAGAGACCAGGTCGTTTGACTTGGTCTTTTTATTTTGTCTAAAATATGATATTGTCTTTTACTAGGAGGTGTTTAAGTGATTAAAAGAAATAACAAAATAATTTTATGTACTGAAAAACAAGTTGACTTAGTCGAAAAAATGTTAAATGATGGAAGAAGGTATTTCGGCTCAAGTGGAGCAAGTTTAACTCATCAAATTTATAATCCATTATATGAAGATAAAGATATTGACTCAGTGTTAGCTAAGGCAGGCCTTGAGGGCGAACATAAAACCTCTAGATTATTGCTTGAATGGATGAAAGATAAACCAAATGTAGTCTTAGTTGACTCTGTTCATCTAAAAAGCTATGGAAAAGAAGAGTTCAATGAAGAAACAGGAACGTTTGATGGAGGCGATACTGACCATGTCTTGATAATAGGAAACTTTGTTATCATTATAGATTCTAAAAATTGGAAAGGTCGAAGAAGATATACGATAAATGACAATGGTGAGGTTTTACGAGGGAATAATACTTTTCCAGGTGGTAAAATTTCTACATTAAGAGCTAGTAAACTATGGGCTGACGCGTTAAAACCCCATAGAGCAACTGTTAGTTCGATTGTAAATATTTCTACTGATAAAGTAACTATAACTAGAAATAGAAACTGGTGGAAGCAGCCTTATAGACTTGTTGCAATAGAACAATTAGAAGAATTCTTAAATGATGTATGGGAAAAACTACCTGAGGCTCCCAAGTCAACCATTAACGTCAACTTAGTTGCCTCTGTGGCATCTAACGCCTTGAAACCTTATGATGTATTCAAGGAAAGATTAGGAGAAGTCTCAGAATTATTAGATGTGTAAAGGAGGGATTTAATGGCTAGAAAATATCACATAAATCCAAAAACTGGTGTGCCTACTATATGTAGAGCTAAAAAGGGTAAATGCCCTTATCAAGGTGCTTTTGGAACAGATAATCATTATGATACTTATAGCGAAGCACAAGCAGTCTCTTTAGAATATTTTCGAACAAAGTATAATTTTTTGCACTGGGAAGGTGGGGAGAAAATGATTAATCATACACTAAGCCAACCCTATGATGAGCAATTAACTGAAGCCATTAAAGGAGGACTGAGTTCTGAAATTGAAAAAGACGCTGACGTTCACAAGGTACATGAAGAAATAATGAATTGCAAAGATCCAGATAAACTAATGAGAATAATAAATGGTATAGAATTTCCAGATATGGATTGGACCAAAGTTGGTATAGCTTTACAAAATCCAAATCTGCCTGAAGAATTTATGCGAAGAATAGTTGATTATACAGACAATTTTCATATTGAAACTGTTAGGTTGTTTATAAGAAATCATGCAATAAGTGGAAATGTTTTAATATCAATTGGTATGAGTGAAGATGATGATATGTTAGTAAGATGTCTTGCCTTTCAAAGTCCTGCTATCGGTGATGATTATGCTAAATATGTTTTAAAAAATCATCGGGAAGAGTTGACTGAATTGCCATGGTTAGCGCTAGTAGAAAATAAATACCTTGAAGAAGGGGTCTTTGATGAGTTTAAGCAAACTCAGGAATATGCTGACACTGCAAATCTAAGAAAGCAGTTACACGAAGACTTAAATAGATACCCTCAATGGTGGATTAGATATGGAATCAATTAGTGATTTAACTAGAGATACAAGACCAAGTTTAAGAGAATTACTAATAAGTTCTATTTATGACACTATAGAAATGGATAGAAGAAGAGACAATAACAATATAGAACTTATTAGATATGAAAATCATACATTTTATTACAGGGTATTATATTATTTCTTACAGCGCGCAGTGTTATATTATCAAAATAAAGAAATAGAAGATTGGAGCAAAAAAGAAATACTCAAGGAGCTTACGCTTCCCAAGATTGATGAAGGATAACTTACACAGTTATCCTTTTTTAGTATAATATTTATGGTGACTGGCTGGCTAAGTGAGCGTCTGAATTATAAGGGGTGATTTTATGGATTTTAAGAATATTATTCAACAAATAAAAAATGAATATGACATTGCAGAGTATATTAAAGCAAATGGTGTTGATTTAGAACAAATAAATAATGGTCAATGGAAAGGTCTTTGTCCCTTTCACAATGAAAAAACTCCATCTTTTATAGTTAGTGAGAGTTTCCAAAATTATAAATGTTTTGGTTGTGGAGAAAGTGGCGATATCTTGACATTTGCTCAACATATACACACTATAAGCTTTTATGAAGCCTTGAAAATGTTAGCCGATGATAAAAATATAACGATAAAGAATGAAGTTTCAGATAAAGTTATTCATAATGTTAATGCTATTAGAAAAGTGGTCTCTGATGCTAGAGATTTCTTCAGATATAATTATGAAAACTTAAATGACACCCATCCAGCAAAGCAAGAAGTAATCAAAAGAGGGTTAGATGTTAATAATGAATTATATGGTTATTCTTTAGAAACTCCTAATGATTTATACAAATACTTGAAAGCCAAAGGACACCAAGATAAGGATATTAAAGATTCTAATTTAGTTTTATTCTTTGATGACAATAGACCACCCTGGGATTTTTTTCATGGCAGACTTATGATTACTTTATCAGATTATCTTGGTAGGCCTATATCTTTCACTTCAAGAAAAATATATGAAGATGATAGAATGAAAGGTAAATATGTGAATGGAAAAGATAGCCCAGTCTTTCATAAAAAAAATATGTTATTTGGGGCTGACTTAGCTAAACAGGAGGCCCGCAAACAAGAATTAATTTATGTAGTAGAAGGGCAGTTTGACCAAATCGCTATGTATGAAAAAGGGATAAAAAATGTAGTAGCAACTTCAGGCACTGCATTTACTGAAGAACACGCTAATTTATTATTGAGAATGGTAGGAGATTCCGGAGAAATAATATTTATAATGGATGGTGATGAAGCAGGGATAAAGGCAGCCATAAGCATCTTCAAAGAGGCTAAATCTTTACATTCAAATAGCAAGGCAGTATTATTAAAGAATGGTAAAGATCCTTGTGATTACTTGCAAGAAAATATAGAATTATTAATTAATGAAATAAATAAAGCTATTCCCTTGCATGATTTTGTTATTGAACATATTATTAAAAATCTTGGAAAAATAGAAATGAGTAACAGACAAAAATTTATATCCATGGTAGCAAAATACGCCAAGTATACTGATAATCCAATAATAGTAAATTCAATGTTAAATAAGGCGTCTGTATTAAGCGCAGTGTCTATAGATAATATAAGAGAAATTTATAATAATATAGAAATTCATAAAAAAGAAAAAGTTAACAAAGAAAATAAAAAAGAAAAGTTAAAACCAAAAATAAAGATCGATTTGAATAATGAAGCAGATTCTTGTATGTTTACTTCGTTAGCCTTATTAGCAAGAATTCCTGATGAACTAATATCCCTAACACCTAAAACAATTCATAATAAATTCAAGCCTTTTATGAAAGAATTAGGAGATAAATATATTGAAGCTAAAAAGAATAATAGACCCTGGAGATTTATTGCAGAAGATTATAGTGATGAAGATTTTGCTAAGGCTTTACAAAATAAGATGTTTTTAGAAGAACCATTAGAAAATATTAAAAACACAAAATCTCAATATGAATTTTTATTTAATCGTGCTAATATGATATATAAACAGGAGTACGAACAATTAAAAAAATCAAGAGCATTAAGTTCAATCATAGATAGCACAGATCCAAAGCAAATTGCAGAAGCCTTAAAGTTATATAAAAGAAGTAGTATTTGATAAGAGGAGGAGAGTTTTGTGTTTTATAAACCTGAACATGACTTTGATGAGGATTACAGAAGGGGACCTGCGCCCTTTACAATAATAAAATCTATATTGATGTTCATTTTTGCTCCAGCAATATTAGTTGGATTATTAGTTTTTCTAATATTTATGAGAACTTTGAGATGGAAGCCAAAGGTGACGATATTTCCAGTAATTATTATGGCTTCAATTTTATTAATATTTTCATCTTTTGCTATTGAAAATGTCGCTTCAATCTCACTTAATTCATTGAAGTATAATTTTACTGAATTAATTTTTAGCTATATATATTTATCATCAATATTGGGTTTATTTATTGGATATGGAATAATTTTATACAAAGCCTACGAGCTTAAAAGATACCCTGAGTATGTATATATAAAAGGATGGGCCTATAATTTTGAGTATGCCCCAACACCATTAGATATCTTAAGAAGGAAGAAAAATATTCAATCATTAAGAGAAGGAAATGAATTTGATTATGAAAAAGCACCCATTGGTGTACTTGATGAGCCAGTCAAAAATGGGGACTTAGAAGGTTCACTTGATTACAAAAATGCTGATAAGGCGGCTATAATATATAGATATTATACTGAAGCCATGGCACATACTTTAATTACTGGAAAAACAGGTTCTGGTAAAGCTTTGCATATAGATACTCAAATTAGATGCAAAGAAAAAGGGTGGACCACTGTTGGCGAAATAGAAATAGGTGATACTATATATGATGAATCTGGCAATCATACTAAGGTGTTAGAAATTTATCAACCAATGACACCAGATCATTACGAAATAACATTTGATAATGGAGAAGTTGTTAAATGTTGTGGAGACCACTTGTGGAATATTGGTAATGTTTATAATGGAGATACTAGAAACACTAGAGATCTATTAAAAAATTACTCTTTAGAAAATGAATATACTATTGAACATAAAATTGATGATATATTCATAACTCATAAAATATTGAAAATAAAAAGAATTAAAGACAACCCAGAAGATTACTTGTGCTTCACAGTAGACTCTGATTCGCATTTATTTTTAATTACAAAATCATATATACCAACTCATAATACTGTGACTATGTTATCTTTAATTCAAAATGACATTTTAGCAGGCAATCCTGTTTGTGTAATTGATTTCAAAAAATCTCCTGATTTAATTTATTTCTTGTCAAAGTGGGCTAAAGAAAACGGTAGAGAATTCTATCATTTCTTAAGTGGAAAACCTGGCACTTACAAAAATCCTTATAAAAATGAACAGTCAACATACGATCCTTTATCGACTGGGAATGCTACTGCAAAAGCAGATATGATTTTGAATTTAAGAACTTGGGACACCTCTTCAGAAGTATTTAAGAAAAGAACTCAAGACGTTCTGATTTCTTTATTTTTCTTATTAGATAGAACCCCTCAACATTTAGTTCCAGGTATCGAATGGGACAATGGAGGTTTAGCACAATTTGTTTCAGCCTTAGACTTAAATAATTTTAAGAGAATGATTGAGTTAATGGCAATTGATATGGAAAAGGGAAATTTGAGTGCTGGAGATATAAGAAGATATAATACATTGATTGAATTATATAAGGAATTATCTTCAAAAACAAGATCTGACCTAAAAGCGCAAATTGTCGAATTATTAAGTATTGCAAGAACTTTGATAGTTTCTAATTATGGTGACTGGCTAGCTAAGGGAGCCTCTGATTCTCATATTGAACTAATGGAAATTGCAACCTCTGATAAAGCTCCTATTGTTTTATTTTCATTTAATCAGCAAGAAGAGCCAGAGTTTGCTCAATATATTGGTTCAATAGTAATGTCAGATTTATCTAGGGTATCAGCATTAAAAAATGCTAAAGGGGATACTACTCCATTTGGAGTTTATATAGATGAATTTCAAACATTAGACCCTGCTACAGTTAAAGATAATTTAGAAAAAGCAAGAAGTTCAAAAATGTATATAACTTTATCGTTACAATCGATTGACCAAATAGTATCCTCCGCAGCAAGCCAAGGGGAGGCTATGGCTAACGCAATAATTGATACTTGTGCCAACTTTATATTTCACGATGGTTCAGGGTATGATACTGCTGAAAAGATGGCGAAAATTATAGGAAAGACACGGCAATATGTATATAAAACTACTTCAAAATCTAATGAAAGATTTTTCAAGTATAGATTGATGTCCATTGATAAAGCTGTGGTTAGTAAGGATATTGAAGAAAAGTGGTTAATTCCACCTTCAGAGTTTCAATCTTTAGTGTCTCCGGTAAAATCTAATGGGTATAAAGCGACTGCTTATATAATCAATAAATCAAGCGAAGATACTCGATTTACGCGAAGTGGCGGCGCTCTAGCAAGAAAGGTTCATGTAGTTGTGGCGCAAGAAACTGCAGATGGTGTACCTGACAGTTTTAAGCAAGAAATATTTATTCCACAAACAAATCCAGAGTTCAAAGATTTGCAAAATAGTGTAATGCTTGAATACATTAAAGAAACATTATCAAAAGAAGATGATGATAATTGGAAAATTGAAGATATAGAAGAAAGCCAGGATGAGCCAGTGAAAACTCAGCCAGAAAATGTCCAAGATAACAAAGCAGTGATTGGCAAAACTCAACCATCTCAATTAGATATGTTTGAACAATTACGCTCTAAAGGAACAGCTAAAAACATAAACAAAAAAAATGATGGTGATGAAAATAAATTCAAATTACCAGAATTATAGTATGTATATTTTTGATATTGTGTAATATATAAAAAAAGGGAGGAATACTATGTCATTGCCAACATTAGATAATAATGATAAAAAGAAAAAAGATAAAATGCCAAATCTTCCGGTTATGCCAAATATAGATGATAGTGAAATTGAAGAAATGCCTGAAGAACAATTTGAAACATTAGATGTTGATGAAGTTTATGAAGATGAAGATTATGAAAATGAAGAGCTTTATGAACAAGAAAAATATGAAGAACTTCCAGTTATGAATAAAGATGAAAGTAATTCTATGTACTTAGATGACGAAGAGGACTATAATCCAGATTATGAAGAAGATTTAGAAAAAGAAAATGAAGATAAATTCATCGATAAAAAAAACAAGAGATTATTACCCTTTGGTGGAAAGAAATCAAAGAGGAAAGTCACATCTTCAGACTTCGATGATAGGAAAAATATATTAGCAAAAACAAAGATTTTAAGAACTATCGTGATGTTTTTCATGATTGTAATAGTTTTAATTGGTTTAAGAAATACATTTTTCCCAAATCATATATATACGAGTGACCAAATAAAACAGTTTGCTAGAGAAGGTGCTGGGCAAACAGGTTTTCCAAGTGAACGAGGTAAAGCTTTCGTTGAACATTTTATGGAAGCATATTTAACTTTAGATAGATCTGATCCTGACTTATCAGAAGTATTAAGTTATTATTATGGGGTAGATAAAAGTGCAAGATTAGACACTGCTAGATTAAATATAGTGGTTGGAAGAAATGTAAAACAAAAGATTTTAGTGCAACCAAAAGTGTATGAAATAAATTTATTGACTCCATATTCCACACAATATAAAGTTAGCACTTATGTTTCAAGCACTGATGGGGAGACAGAGTTATCAAAGGGTAGATGGTTATCCTTTGTTGTCAATGTTTACTATGATGCAGAAACTAATTCTTTAGCGATAACTAGAGATAGTCCAACGATAATTCCTGCATACAGGATAGCTCAAGAAAGCGTTATTCCTCCAAGAATGCCATTAGGAAATGGGAACGTAAATCAAGATATTGCGCCAGCCTTAAATCCTACCATTAATGGGTTTGTAGAAGCGTATGCAAAATCTTCGATTGAATCTCATGAATCAATCTTACAGTATATTGATGATAAAAATGATATTGATTTATATGATGGCTTTGGGGGTGCCGTAAAACTTAAAGACACTCCAGCAAATTCAATTCAAAGAGTTATTTATGATAGTGATGATGGAATATATAGAGCAGATTTAACAATCGATTGGGTAGATACAAGGGCTACTGGTGAAGATGGTAGCATAACGTATCGATCTAGATACATTATGCGAATAAAACCTATTGAAGATGGAAAGTATGCTGTATCATCTTTTGTGCCATTTAATTATTATCATAATAAGTGAAGTAAGTAATGAAAGATGATATTATTATTTATCAATTAATTAAAGGAGGTAAAAATTATGGACTTGTTATTTTTCTTAGCTAGTAACGATGGCTTAGGGAACCTTCAAAACACATTAATAAGTAACTGGATTGGACCTGCTTTTTTAATAGTGGTAGCTGCCTTATCTATTAAATTCATTGTTTCTAGACAATTTAGAGAATTAGCTGGATTTCTAGGAATAGCTGCAGTTGTAGCGCTGTTAATATTTAACGGAGGAAATCTATTTGGTAAAAATGGTATTTTCTACAAAATTGCAGAAGGCTTCTCTAATTTGCTAACAGGTGGCGGACAAAGTGTTCCAAGTGGCGGAAGTGGAACAATCAACTTCTTCAGAAACTTCTTATAAAAACAGCGCTTAAAGAAAGGATGCATTATTATATGTATCCTTTTTTTATGAGATATTTTGAAAACCGGTGCTAGACAATAAGTGATATTTAAAATATAAGATTAGAAGGAGGAGCATGAATGGCTAAAAAAAATAAAAAGCAAAAAAAAGAAAATAGAAAGCTGTTAGATATTCCAGCAGTTGGCATAGTTGATAATGTTGTATTTAGCAAAAAAGAAGCTTGGGCGTATTACAAAATAGCATCTGTGCCTTATGACTTTTTAACAAACGCTGGTAGGGTTAAATTAGCGAATGATATAATTGTTGCATTTTCAAGTCTTTCCCAGAGAATAGGAAGAAATGTTGATTTACATATATTAGTTACAAACACTCCAGTAAACATAGATTCCTGGGAAGATCAAATGTACGAAATATATGACCAATGGAATGGTAGAAATAATAGATTAAAAACATTTGACAAGTTTATTAGAAATCAAACTGTAGCATTAAAAAGAAGAAGTTATAAAAAGAAAGTAGTTTATTTGGGAGTTAAACTATTTACTAGAGGCACAATTTCATTCGATAATTTTAATGTGTTAGACTTTGGATTTGCTGAGGCCTTAGAAGTTATTAAGAAAAGTATAAGCTCTTTATTAGTTTTACCTGATGAGAATATAACAAAACTAGAGAGAGCAAGAGCAAAAAAAGACGAATATGAAATTTACAGAGTTATCAGAACAAGTACACTAAGGGGAACTAGGTTGTCCTCAGAAGAATTATTATTAACTATTAAAAAGACTTTATATCCAGCAATGCCTTCACCCTATTTGGAAGTAAATCATGATGAGAGAATAGGATTGAACGACATTATGCTGGAAACTGGAGCAATTATCGAAGACCATAGAAGATACTTAAAAATTAAACAAATGATTGGCACCGAAGAAAGAGAAGGATATAGAGCAACATTATCATTTTCAAAATTCCCTTCAGATTCAATGGTTGAACCTGGGGGTATAGATCCATTTATGTATTTACCTACAATTATGGGTTTACCATTCACTATGAACGCTAGGGCTACTTTAATGCCTATTGACAAAATGAAAAAAGACTTACAAAAGAAAAAGCTAGAAAGCGAAGATGAATTGAAAAACTTAGCTAGCTCAGGTCAACGAGTGTCGTCTTCTGTAATTGAAACACAAATGGACATCGATAGATTAGATGCTGAATTAAGTTCAGACAATTTACCTTGGGTGTCAGGAAACTACAGAATGACTGTAGAAATGCCAACATATGAATTATTAGTAACTGCAATTCAAGAAATGAAACAAGAGTATGCAAAAAATGACATTATATTAACTTGGACAACTGGAGATCAATTAGAAATGTTAATGGAAGAAATTCCAGGTGGAGAATTAAAAATGGGTGATTTTGCTCAATTAACAAATCTAGCAATGTTAGGTGTGTCTGGATTTAGCTATGGAGGATCCGTAGGTGACCCAATTGATGAAAAACTAGTATTGAGAGGAGGTAGATAATTGTGAGAAAAAAAGGAGGAGGAGTACGCGGTACATTATTTAGCGGTCTTTGGATACTATTTGCTATTGGTTTAGTATTAGCAGGATTTAAGGTTGCAGGTGTAAATTCTATGGAGGACGGTTTTTATTTTATAAAGAATAAAGCTCTATATTATGCAGAATGTATTCCTGCTAATACTTGTGGTTTAATGTCAATAATTGAAGAAATTAAAGAACCAGGGGGAAGTTTAATTGTTGATTTACCACCTATAGAAGATGTGATAAACAAAGATGGTGGATTAAATTTAGACGCCTTAATAGACCGAGATACTCCTGGATTTAGAGGGCCAGAATATAACGAACCTTATATTAATAATGCAGGATTAGTTCATAAAGAAGTCTTCCCAGAAATCTTAGAAGGCATTAAGACAATGAGTGATGATGAATTTAAGAAAATGAGTATTGATTATTCAAGAAGAGAATGGAAGCATTGGGCGAGCGGGGAAGATAGAGCTTGCTGGAATGTTAGAAATCAAGTATTAGTAAGGGATGCAGTTCCAAATTCAGTTAAATTTGTAGATAAATTTAAGAAGCCTTCAGGTTTAGAAAGTGCGTGTGCTATTGGTGTTTCTATAGAAGAAAAGGGTAAAATAAAAATAGACACGAGTGAAGCAGGAGAATGGATATGCCCTTATAGTGGAGTTAAGATTACTGATCCATCAAAGATTGACATTGACCATGTGATACCGTTAAGCTACGCTGCAAAAACCGGTGGTCAAGAATGGAGTGCAGAAAAGAAAACGGCTTTTGCTAATGATTTAGATAACTTGTTAGCAACATCTGCTAAAGAAAATAGATCTAAAGGTGATAAAGGTCCAAGCAAATATATGCCACCATTAAAAGCTTATAGATGTAATTATGCAAAAACTTTCACTACATTAGTTTATAAGTACGATTTAACAATTCCTGAAGCAGATTATGAAGCATTATCAAAAGAAATAAATGCTTGCAAACATTAAAGGAGGATTATAATGGAAAAAGTTTATAAAAGTGATTGTAATTTATTATCATATGAGGCTAGAAAGAAAATATTGAAAGATTTAGGTCAAGAAGAATTATTAAAAATCTTTGATGATTATAAGCCTACTTATAAGCCATTCGTATCTGTAAAGAAAAATCCACTTGACCAACAAATATCTTTAGGTATTTCAAAGGCTGAAAGAAAAAAGATAAACGAAGAAATCCAAGCTATCAAGAAAACTGGAGAAAAAATAACAATTTCAGCTTTAGTAAGAAGTAGGGCTGTAGGTTCAATAGATATAGGGGCCTGGCGTGAGCGAGCCGAAATTGGACTAAAAGAATTAAATTCCTTAAAGTGGAATAAGTCAGCAATAGAAAAGAATTTAAGACAAGAATATGTAAAATTAGATGAATTAGAAGATGACGATGATGAAAGTGAAATTGTCATAAATAACAAAATCAAAACATATGAAGCAATGTTAAAAGAATTAAATAGGCCTACGATTAGAAGAAGCTCTAGAATGTCTGGTAGGGTTACATTCAATGAGGCAAATTTAATTAGATGGAGAGCTGGTCGACTTACGATAACTGTGGCTGACTACATGAGGTTTTTAATATTTGGTTACTTGCCATTTACAGAAAATGATAGACATTTATCAATAAAAGCAAGAAGAAGATTTTATGTTGCTATTATAGATGTTGCTGAAAATGGTTGGGGCAACCCGCCAAAAATCAATGAATGTCCAAATTGTGCTAGATATATGGAGGAAAATATGGAACTCAAAAGTAAGCTAGATAGATTACGAAGGCTATCTAAGTAGCCTGTGATATTTATAACTGTATTATTAAGGAGGGTGAAAAATTATTTGTTAAGGAGGGTGAAGAATTATGAATAGATTTAGGAGTGATAAAGGTTCTGCTAATACAGTATCTTTTATAGTCATTGTATTTTTTGTAATGATAATGTTGATATCTTTTGTAGATGTAGGATTATATTTCAATGTTAAAAATGAAATGCAAGCAGCCGCAGAAAACGGAGCTAGAAATGTGGCCATTTATGGTGGGACCGGTGGTTCTTTGAGGAGTGAAAGAAATAAAGAACGACCTACAAATCCAATAGCTAGTTCTAGTGAGATAGTAGAAGAATCCATCCGAGCAAAATTTAGAGAAAATGGCTCATCAAATATGGTTAAGGTTAAAAACATTTCCTGTAACCCTGAAAAAAGTAAAGCAGGAGATAGAGTTTGGTGTGAAGTTGAATATGAATATGTTGGCCTTGCTGGGGACTTTGGATTATTTAACTTAGGAAGAAATAATAATTTAGTAAAAGTTACCGGGGCATCAGTGTCAGAAGTTACGACAAATAGGTAAAGGAGGGCTTTAAATTGAGACGAATATTAAATAGAATAAAAAAAGATGATGGAAATTCTATAATATTATTAGGAATAATGCTTCTTGTAGCTGGCCTTTTAATAGGTGGAATGATGTTAGATATCTCTAAAGCATATCAATTGAAAGCCTCTTATACAGACGCCGCCAAGAAAGCAACGCAAGCTGCAATTCAGTACCAAAATACTGAAGGTGGATTATTACCTGAAGCAGCTGCTGAAGCAGTCCGAGTGTATGAATATATTTCAAAGCCAGAGGTTGTTAAGGGTGGTTATTTTAATAAATGTAAAGAAGTAGATGATGTAGAAATAACAATCACATTTAAAGATGAACAATTCCAAACAGACAATGTAGTTTTTAGGATAAATCGATCTCAGATTACAGAAAATGATGTTGAGAAAATATACCGCAACATGAGAAAGAGTAGTTTGCCTAACAATAATCATACAGGTTTAGAAATTAAAGTGACAGAGTCAACACCTAATGTGATATTGCCAACAGCGTTTAGAGTGACAAAAGGTGATGAAACTGGTGTAATGTGCCAAGAATTAGATATAAAAGCTGGAGCTTCAAGCTTCTTTGGGGAAACTGGCAAATATGAGTAAAGCGGAGGAAGTACTATGAGAAATTATAAAAAAATACTGATTGTATTTGCCATAATATTGATTTTGTTTTCTTTTGTAGAAACACTACAGGGTTCTCATAGTGCGCCTAATGCTTTTGTAGGGGCTTGTAAATCAATGGGGGCAGGAATGAACAATAGAGACCATCCAAAAAGCCTATGGATGATTGATCCTAATGCCCCTAATCGAAAGTGGACTGCTGAAGAATTATTTAAGAACTCAATAGGCTTCTCTAATTATTATGGTGAAGGAGCTGGCACTTGGTTTTATGCTGGCAAGGTTGACCGTGGATTAGAAAGAAGTTGGCTAAAAGATTATTGGAATGAAGAAGGAGTCCAAGCAAGACTTGAGTCAGCTAGGACTTTTAGTTGTGTATTTGGTAGAGGAAATATAGTGCCTCAACTAATACTTAAAATAACAACTGCAATTTCAGATTTCATAGGTTTACTAGTAGGCACATTGATAGGCGAAGATTTTATGGTTCAAGGTTTATTAGATTTAATAGGTGGAACTGGCAACAATGACGGTTTAATAAATGCTTTTTTCAATAGTATATATATGCCTTTAGTAGTTATTGCTTTTCTACTTACTGCAGTTACTATAATTTACAAAGGTTTAATACAGATGAAAATGAGAGAGGCTTTATCATCAATCATTTGGTCCACCTTAGCCTTCGTAGTTGGTGTTACCTTAATGTTCGCGCCTAGATTTTTAGCTGAGATACCTCAAAAAGCGACATCCACAATAACCACTTGTGTGTTAGGTGCATTAAATGGGCAAAATTGTCTTAGTGAAGATGTTACTACATCTGAATTATTAACCGGTATAGAATGTCTTTCTTATGCCGATACAGATGCAAGCTCAGTAAACTTAATGATAAACGGAATGAAATGTACTATATGGAAAACATTTGTTTTAGAACCTTGGGCTGAAGAACAGTTTGGTGTTCCATATAATCAATTATATACAAAAAATGCACCTTCAGGTGGAGGCATATGGGCTAATTTACCTGAAGGGGCTGAAGATAGATATTGTGTAAACTTAAAAAGTTCTAAATCGGCAACCCAAATGGCAAAGAGTGAAGTAATAGTTGATGGCGGTGCAGATTCCACAGTTTGTAATGTTGCCTTGTATCAATTGTATTTACAAACTGAAATGCACGATAAAACTAATCATGCAGGCGATACTTACCAACAGGTAACAATAGATAAAACAACTTTCGATCCTAGATGGTATGATATTATCGTACCAATGGCTAAAGACGAATCTAATTGGAAACATTGGGCAGGACCCGGAAGATTTATAGGAAGAATTGCTTCCGCTGCGATGGGTCTTTTTGCAATAGTTTGGGCAGCCATTGTTTTAGTAACATTGGGTGTATTTGGTGCAATCTACAAGATAACTGGTGTACTACTGATGGTCTTTGCTCCAATATTCTTACTGTTTGCAGTTGAACCAACTAGAGGTAGAAGAATATTCTTGGGTTGGCTAGAATCTTTAATATCTTCAATATTAAAATACTTTGCGATAACATTATTATTAGTAGTATCTTTAATGTTATATGCAGGAGTATTAAATAATACTTCAGGTCCAAAATCTCTCATCGCAGTAATTATCTTGACAGTGGCCTTAATGAAATACAGAAAAGAAATTGTAGATTTGATAGGGGCTACAAATATGGGTGGACAAAGATTGTCAAATAAGGTTGCACAAATGGCAGATCGTGCTGGTAAGCAATTTAAAGAAAAAGGAAGTGCTTATGTAGGAGGAATCATAGGGGGAAGGGTTGGAGCAAAGGCAGGCAGAAAAGCGGAAATCAAAGCAAGAAAAGATACAATTAAGCATTTACAAGAAAATCTCAATGCAGCCACTACTGAAGAGCAAAAAGATGAATATAAAAAGCAAATCGAAGCTCAAAGAAAGAGCCTACATGAAATTGGAGCTACTGACAAAGGAAAGTTAAAAACTATTAAGGACTTTGTTGTTGGAACAGAAGATGAAACAAGAAGGCAACAAGTAATTAAAGGTGTTCAAAGAAGCTGGAAAAAAGGTAAAATTCTTCGGAGAGATCAATTTGCAGGAGGAAAAGATTCATTAGATAGATCATTAAGAAGAGGCACTTCAATAACTGCAGCTGCCTTTAGACAAAAAGCTTCTACTAAAGAAATTGCACAAAAAGATTTAGATAGAAGCTTAAAAACGGAAAGGTTAAAAAATCAGAAAAATATAGATTTAATTAAGGAACAAGAAAGAAAAAATAAAGAGGAAGTAAAGAACAAAGAGGAAGTCAAATTCATTGTTGAAGATCAAAGAGATAAGGTTGAATATGTTGGCCAATTATCTGATGAAGATAAAAATGTGTTAAATGCCTTTGCTAATCAAATAACTCAACTAAATGATGAAGAATTGGTAAATGAAGCTAATTTAGCCATAGATTCTGGAGACAAAAATAAAATAGCTTTAGCTGAAAATGAAATCAATGCTAGAATAAAATTTAACTCAATCCTAGAAAGAAATTCTGGTATACTAAGCTTACACCAATTAGCGAACCAAGATTATGTAAGTGAGGAAGAAAAAATCGAAAATGATAAAAAAACAGATGATATAGATGATAGAGCAGGAATAAAAAAAGTAACAACTCCAGATAGCTTAATTGCAGAAAAAGAAAGGTTGATTAAGGAAGGAAAAATACAATTATCAGATGATAAAACTAAATCAGACTCGGAAGATAGCCCAGTAACCCCTGAAAAGGCGGCGACACAAAGAACCGAGAGAGATTATACTGACCCTAGCGAACCTGAAGAACCTGAAGAACCAGATAAAGGGCCACAGAGTAAGGGTTCAGGAAATAATGAGCCCGAAGAGAACACTCAAGATGATGGATTAAATAATGATGTCGATAGTCAAAAACCGAAGGAAAGACGAAGTTGGCAAGATAAAGGAAATGATGAAATTAGAGATAAGCAATCAGAAAACATGGGCAAAAAAATTGATGAAAACAATGACTTCAAAGATTGGGATCCACCAGAATTAGATAAAGGGCCACAGAGTAAGGGTTCAGGAAGTAATGAACCTAGAGAAAAAGATAAAGGATCACAGGGTAGGGGTTCAGGAAGTAATGAACCTAGAGAAAAAGATAAATCACAGGGTAAGGGTTCAAGAAGTAATGAACCTAGAGAACCAGATAAAGGGCCACAGAGTAAGGGTTCAGGAAGTAATGAACCTAGAGAAAAAGATAAAGGGCCACAGAGTAAGGGTTCAGGAAATAATGAACCTAGAGAAAAAGATAAAGGATCACAGGGTAGGGGTTCAGGAAATAATGAGCCCGAAGAGGACACTCAAGATGATGGATTAAATAATGATGTCGATAGTCAAAAACCGAAGGAAAGACGAAGTTGGCAAGATAAAGGAAATGATGAAATTAGAGATAAGCAATCAGGAAATGTGGGCAAAAAAAATGATGAAAGTTGGCAAGATAAAGGAGATGATGAATTTATAGATAAGCAATCAGAAAACATGGGCAAAAAAATTGATGAAAACAATGACTTCAAAGATTGGGATCCACCAGAATTAGATTAAAGAAAGGGGCTTAAAGGGCCCTTTTTTTTTGATATTTGCTATATATTATAAAATGAAAGGAGGAAGTCAGGGTGAGCAAAAAAAGAAAAATTATTATCGAAGAAAAGTCGTCAATGACAGATGAGCCTCCAGAACTTGATAACCATGATGGTGAAAGCGAGACAGAAGAAATAGATGAAGAAGAAATAGATGAAATAGATGACAAAGACGATAAAGAGCCTGATGAAGTTGACCTTGAAGAAAATGACGAAGAATCTGATGATGATTTAGATACTGAAGAGTCTGATAAAGATGATAAGGAAGACGAAAATGACGAAGAATCTGATGATGATTTAGATACTGAAGAAACTAATGATGAAACAGAGAACGAAGAATCTGATGATGACTTAGAAGCCGAAGAAAAAAATGATAGAAATAGAGATTTACATTCAAGAAATAAAGAAAATAATGATGAAGATAGTGAATCTGAAGAGGTTAATGAAGAAGGCAAAGATAATTTAAGGGAACAACTAACACAAAAAGTTGCATCAATGAAAGAAACTAGTGTAGATAAGGCTCGTCAATATGTAGATAAGGCTCGTCAATATAAGGACAAGGCTATTAAGGGTATGCAAGCCTTAGGGAATTTTATCATCGCCTTAGTAAAAATATTGATAAATCCAATTACCTGGATCATAGTAGCTGTTGTATTAATAATTATGGTAATTTCGGGTCTTACATTAACGCTTGGCAAAAATGATTTTAATGAGTTATGTGGAATTGATGGTGTAGGTTCAGTTTTAGTAGGAGATGATGTGGATGACTTTACTAGACAGTCTGCTATAGTTTCCTGGTTAACAAGTACACCTTTTGAGCAATTTGGAAATAAGCCTATGACCAGAGAGCAAGCAATAGGAGTAATGGGTAATTTAATACGAGAAAGTTATGGAGCAAATCCTTATGCAATTCAAGGAGACCATTCAATAACATCCTGGCAAACTTGTGATAATAATTGTGTTTTGGATTGGGGAACAGCTGGAGGAAAAGCAATTGGTATAATACAATGGGATAGCGGAAGACGAGTAAGTCTGGTAAACTTCGCTATCGAACAAGGTACGCAATGGTACGACTTAAATACACAATTGAGATTTCTCAAAAGGGAGCTGGATACTGATGAAGGAAGATATTTAGTTAATAATGGATTTTTAAATCCTTTTAATAGTATAGCAGACACTACTACAATATGGAATAGGTTCTTTGAAAGATCTGCTGATGATGAAGCCGGAAATCAGAAAAGGATTGATTATGCTGAAGCATTTGCTCAAAAGTATGTTGGTGGAGGAGGTTTAGCAACACATTGTATTGGGGGCATGGGTGTCGACATTACTAATTTCGTTCAATTAACAATAGAGTCTGCTTGGCCAACAAAAAACCAAGCTTTAGTATCAGACTGTTCAATAAGTAATTTAACCAATTGTGGAAAGTCTAATGCTAGGCCTGCTTATCTACAAGCTAGAATTATTGCTGAACAGAATAGTTTAAGAGGTCCTGATAATATTAGAGAGTTATATGCTTCTTGTGATAGATTTGTTGCAACAATGGTGATCGCTTCAGGAACTGATCTTAATTTCCCTTGGGGAGCAACTACTGAACAAGGAGAATATCTAAAAAATCCAGAAAATGGTTGGAAAGAAGTTAGTTGTCAAGATAGACAACCAGGAGATGTATTGTGGAGAGATGGACATATAATGTTGTATGTTGGAATAGTGAATGGACAAGATTCTTTAGCTAGTGCTTCAGCAACAGAAAGAACAGGAGCTATAAGTAAAGTATATTGCAGTGGAAGAATGTTTCATGCTGATGGCAGTTTAGCGACTGGATATAGGAAGGTGAATTAAATGAATAGAAACTTGCAAGTAATAATAGCTATATTATTGTCAGTAGCATTATTAGGCGTGGCAGTATTTATAATAACTTATGAGCCTAAAAAGAAACAAAAAGATGTAGAGATTTCAACAAATTCGGAAATCGTAACAACTGACCCTGTTAAAACAGCTTCATTATATATAGCAGCTAATGGAACAATGGGAGAATTATCAGAGGTAAATGAGGAAACCTTGGCGACTAAAGAAGCTACAAACAATAATGCTCATATAAGAATGACTGCATTAGCAAAGGTGCGTGAAGCAACAATTCCAGGAAGTATTTTGATAACAGGTAAAGAAGAAAATAATATTAAACAGTTTATAAATAGCTTAGATAATCCAAGATTATATGCTATTGAAAATGTAAAAGCTACAGATTCTTATAATGAAAGAAAAATAAGTATATATTCAGAGATTGGTCCTACTGAATATGAAGCAGTTGATGTAGATGTTTCATTTGATAGTATTATTATAATGTTTACTGCCCCATCTGATACTTCTTATGATGGCACATATACAAAGATTGAAAATAGAGAAACATATGAAGTTACAGCAACCTTGGTTAAAAGTGGAGATCTTTGGTTTATGTATGATATAGAAGACTCAGAACATTTATTAAATGAAAGATTTGCAACTTGGAGTGGAGTAGGTTCACTAACATTTGACCTAGAAAATAATGAGGAAACTGGGCAAATAAAGATCTCTGGGATTGAATTGCAAGAGGGGGGTAAAAATGGAGAATAAGAAAGATAAGATTAACTTTGAAGAATTAGATAAATTATCAGATGACGAGGCTATAATTGAATTGGATAAAATGATTGGCAAAAATGATAAAATTATTGAAACTGATTATTTAAGTTCATTGTTAGACCAAGATGATAGACTATTATATTTTGAAGTAGAAAATATATATAGAAGCCATGGAAATAAATCATATAGAAATCGTCTGAGCCTCAAAAGAAATCCTCCTATATTAAAAGTGAAGGATGATGCTGGAAATGAAGCAGAATTTAATTTAACAGAAAACTTTGTAGATGAGTTATCAGATACATTAAAACAAGTGAAGAGAGCTTATCATGGATATGGAGGCCCAAGGGATCTAGATATCCCAGATAACTTTTTAGATAGAATTGTATATAATGTAAAGAAGCAACCATTAAAACTTTTATTACCTATAATTATACTTGTTATAATTATATTGAAAATAATTAGTTAGGAGGATTAGAATGATAGATGATGATAATAGACCTCATGTGAGAGCTGGAGATATAAAGTACACCAAGGGATATAGAGGAAGGCTTTTCTTTTCAAAGTTTATGAACTTTTTATTCCTGGCTGTAATATTTGCAATAATTAGTGGTTCTATGTATGTTTATGTTAAGCAGCCAGTTAAAACTAAAAACGGTTATGTTTTTGCTGAAGTTACTCAAAGGATGTTTAAGCCTGAAGAGGAAATTATTTATGTGTCAACTGATAATTATAATATGTTTACACCTTTGGTAAGAAGCGTAGTTAACCAGGAAACACATAAGGCCAAAATAATTGCAGGACCATATGGAAAAGTTAAAAAATATGATGAAGTATACAAAGCTGTATATGGAGAAAATACTGTGACTGTGAATTTAGAAAACAATGAAGAATTTTTTCTTAATGAAGAATATATAATAAGAAAAATTAGTGACGATGGTAGCTTTCTTGATGAACCTGACATCCTAGTAAACAAAAAAGAAATACTTGGAATAACTCATTAGATTCATGGCAAAAATGATATTTTCATTTCTATAAGAACTGGACTCTAAAGTCGGCCTCTGTAATATGGATGGCTATTGACCTACAGAAGCCGATTTTTCATCAAAAAGTGACGAAAATCACAAAAACGATTAAATAGGTATTATGTATCATAATAAGTAATATTCTAATAAGAGCTGGAAAGCTCTTATTATTTTGGGTACAATACAATATAGAATTTAGGTATGATTTTGTATAAAAAAAATGAAAAAGATTTGTAAGAAAGGGTTGACAAGTTAAAAGCTGTGTGTTATAATATAATATATAATGTAAAAAGGGGGGTAATTTTATGATAAAGCAACGAAATGATAACTTGACAAAAGAAGAAGAATTGCAATTAGGCGAAAAAATTCAAGCCATGAAGAAAATAAAAGCTCGTATAAAAGCTGGGTATGATAAAGTTTCCCAGGAGGAGCAAAGAATAATAAATGAAGGTGACGAAGCATTAGAAATTCTTATAGGTAATTATTACAACTTAGCCAGAGACATAGCGCATAAACATCATAAAAGAACGGGAACAAATTATGATATAGAAGACTTGTTACAAGATGCTATCTCAGCATTAGTAGAAGCAGCTTATGATTACGATCCAGCAAAAAATTGTAAACTTAGCACTTACGCCTTTTATGGTATTACCAAAAAGGTTTCTTCAATAATAAACTTCCAAAGGCTTGTAAGAATGCCTGAGAATAAAATGGGAGAGTATGTTAAAATCTCCAAAGCTCAACAAATATATAGCGAATTATCTCAAGACGAAAAAGAAAAATATTCAAATGAGTTAGACTTTGTTTATCAAAATGTAGATCTTGCCAAAGAAGAAATTGATTTAATATTAAGCAATATGCAGCCAACAGTTTCACTTAATGCAGAAATTGGTGAAGGTGAAACAGAAATGATGAATTTAATCAAGGACGAAAAGGCTCACTTAGAAGTAGTCAGAATTGAAGCCCTTGGTGAAGAAGTAATCAATGTGCTTAAATCATTGAATCAATATGAACTTGATTTAATCGCATATGAATTTGGGGTTTTTGAAGCCAGCATGGCTTACCAAGACTTTCTTGAAACTTATGAATTAAATGATAAAAAAGTTAAATTTGAAACCAGTAAAGTAATAAGAAAAATGCAAAAGTTGGCAGCGATATAAATCCTCAAAGACGACATTATTGTATGTCGTCTTTTTTTATTGCAACTTTTAGTATAATAAATAAGTCTTATCACAATTGATATACAGAATAAGGAGGAATATAATGATTAATAAAATTCAAAGTGCAGAATTGTATATAGCAATCGTTGGTCGCGAAAGTGAACTTGGTAAAGAACAAGAAAGAGAAATTGACGATGTCTTTAATAGTACCTTTGCTAATTACGATAAAATATATACAAATAATGACCATGAAGTTGAAATAATATATGAAATACCTGTCCCAATAATGCAAAACGATAAAATTAACGAAAACTTCTTTAAGAATCTAAGCAAAATATTAACAGAGCTGCGGGAATATAATCCTCATTTTACACAATACAAAAGAGGGGATGTATAAATGATGGTTGAAAAAAGAGAAAAAATAAGAAAAGATTTTAATTCTAGAGATGACATTTGGAGAATAGAGGCAGTAATACATGATGGAAATTGGTACGATATATCTAAGTGGAAAAAAGTTGCCAAAGTATCTAAGGCTAAGCTATTAAAATGGATTAAAGAAAATGAAGATAAACTAATAAAATCTGAGTTGAACTCTTATAGAGTTGGATATGATGAAATAATCAGATGGTATGAAGAAAATGATTTAGACTTAGAAGAAAGTTTGGTTCCCGATAATTTCCCACCTAAACTATGGGGAGAGACTACAGAAACAGATGTTTTCATCAATGCTCCCAGGAGAAGGGTAGGAACAGTAAGCTTCGTAGCTAATAATGAACTTTATAAGAAGTGTGTAAAGATATTAAAAGGTGTAGCTAAAATAACACCTGACTTAAATAATAGATATAGGGCGTATGGATTATCTGCAATTCATATGAAAACCCTTTTATCAAAAGGTTTAACAACTAAAGAATTCAATTCATTAGATTTGAAAACTAGGGCAAGTATCAATCAACGGGAACTCATTGACTTACCTAAAGAATGGCTTGAAGATGCCTTAGATTTTTATGTTAATACATTTGCCCCTAGTGTATTAAGATCTTCTATGTCGACTATTGAAATTTATTTACCAGATAGAAATGACATTCATTCACAAACTGTTATATGGGTTATAACTGCAATGAAGAAATTTGACGAGAAGGCTAGTGTGCCTTTTTCTGGTTATCTCAGCGCAGTTTTACGCTGTTGGCCCTATAATTTGCCTGATGAACATTTAGGAAAAGAATTATCAAGATTCCAAAGAGAAAGAAAAAAAGCAATTGATAATCTAAATGATAATAATAAAAATGATAATGTACCAATTGAAGATATTGCTGAAGCAATGGAAATGTCTCTAGAAGAATATGTTAGATTAAATAATGAACATGAAAATTGGTTGGCTGAAAAAAATGCAACTACGTTGACTTGGGAAGACTCTTCTAATGAGAAAAAAGGTGTATTGATAGGTGCTGCAGAAAATCCTAAAATAGATTATAAAAAGAAAGCGGAAATGTCCCTTGCAGCTATCGAGGCTGGCTTGGAAACAAAAGATTGGAAATCCACTTTTATTATTATAGAACAAATAGATAAAGATGAAATTGATGAAGATATAAGGAGTAAATTATCTATGGAATTCATAATGAAATTTGCTAAGCAATTAAAAATAGGTGATTAGATATGAAGAAAATAAAGAAATATTTATATTTTACTTTGTTTCTATTGGGGATCCTAGCAATTCTCTTAGTTATTGCAACAAAACAAATAGTATCAGGCTTTCAATTGAGGGAAACTGAAATTTTATTAGAATTTAGTCATTTGTTCAAATTAGATGTAGAATTAATAAAAGAAATGAATTTAGTAATCTTACTTATTAAGATAAATAATTATTCACATTTCATTATAACTGCTTGCATTATGTTTGCGGTAACATTTTTATTTTTATGGAATGCAGAAAGAAAACGAGGTGTAAACAATGAAAGGCAATAAATGGCCAACTTTAATAATAATTTTATTAGCAATTGCTCTTATTTCAATAACAATATTTGTTATTAAGAATGAAAAGAAGGAAATTAATCAACAAGAACCTAAAATAGTTTATGTTGAGAAGAATACTGGGGAAACTTTAGAAAACTTCACACGCAAAGACGCTGTAAAAGCATTGAATAACATATTAGTTAATGTGGGTAAAGATATTGAAGATAATGATAGAAATGTTGAAGAGAGATTAAAGATATTAGAAAAAGACAATTCAAAAATTGAAGATGTATTAAGAAAAGAAGTGATAGACAATCTATATTTAGAAGAAGAATTTGGTCAAAATAATTTTAATTTGAGATTTATTGCATCTGGTTTATTAGTATATAATAGAATTATAACAGAGGCGATAAAGATTGAAGATTTTAAGCCAGTTTTACTTGACTTTGATGAATTAGTTTATTTTGATAGAAAGCTTATGAGTGCTCAAATACCTTTAGATATATTCATAGGCAAAGGGACTGGAATGTCTTTCGAAATGCAATATATTGATGGAGAATGGAAACTAAATCCATATACTGCTATTATGTCTTTGAATCTAATGAGTATTCTTAGCGGAGAAGCTCAATAAAGGCAAAGATGAACTTTGTCTTTTTTCATTTTACATTGGTATAATATAAGAGGAGGAATGCTAATGAGTTTCACACTTAAATCTATTGAGATAAAAAATATAAGGGCTCATGAATATTTTCTATTTGAACCTGCATTAGAAGGAGTAACCGCAATTAGCGGAGACAACGGAGTAGGAAAATCAACTATTGTAGACGCATTTGCTTGGAGCATTTATGGGATAAGACCTAATGGAGTAAGAAACAAGGATTTAATAAGAGATGGGGTCGATCCTAGAAAAAAGCCAGTAAGTGTAAAGTCAATTTTAATAATTGGTGGAATTGAATATGCAATTGAAAGAAAACTACTAACAGCATATGGGGCTGTTGAATGTAATGTATGGGGAAGAAAAATAGGTAGCAAGGAATTTACTCATGTAGCTGGCCCTGGTGTTTCTCATGTTGAAAAATTTATAAGAAACGAATTGGGAATGAATGAAAAAGGGTTTTTGACTTCAGTCTTAATACAACAAAAACAAGTTGACCAAATAGTATCAGCTTCACCAAGAGAACGGGGAGCAGTAATTGAAGAATTAACAGGAATAGCTAGCATAACTCAGGCTATCCAGAAAACTAATGAAAATACTAGAGCCTTAGAAAAGGCTTCATCTATTTTTAAGGTGGGCAATATAAAAGAGGCTCAAGAAAAAGTTGACAAGCAAGAAAAATATTGTGAGGAGTTAAAAGAAAAAGAAGATTTAGCAATAAAAGAATTTCAAATAAAAAGAAATGAACACAATATATTAAATGAAGAATTTATTAAAGAAAGTAAAAAAGTCAAAACTAGAATTAAATTAGAACAAGAAATAGAAAGTATTAAAAAACAAATTGATTTTTTAAAAAAGCAAGCTAAAGATGACTTAGAATATATAGAAAACTTTAGAAAAAAATATGGAACAACTAGATTTCCTGATAGAAAGGCTGATAAAAAGATAGTTGATGACAAAAGAAATGAAGAGTATGAGCTAAAATTAAAAATTAATCAAAAAAATAATGAATTAGAAACAATTGAAAAAAATATATCAAATTGTAACATTTTAATAAAAGAATATGATAATATAGCCGCAAATAGTTTATTAGAAGAAAAAAAGAATCATTTAATTAATATTGTTCAAGAAATTGATGGATTAAAAAATAGAGAAATGTCACTTAATTCTGAAATCAGACATTCTAAGGCATCTCACGAACATATTAATGGAGAAGAAAAGAATTGTCCTGTTTGTAAATCAGCTATAGAAAACCCAGAAGAACTAAAGCTAGAAATTGAAAATGAAATTAAAGAATATGAAAATGAAAAAGCTGAAGTTAAATCAAAAATTACTAAGCTTAAAAAAGAAGAAAAACTAGTTGATGAAGAAATTAAAGAAATAGAAATAGCAATTGAAGCTATGAAACAAAAAAAAGAATATGTTTCTAGTCAAAAGAGAGTAAAGTCAAAAATTGATAAGTTATCAAAAGAAAGAGATAAAATAAAAATAGATCTTAAAGTTTTAGAAACAGAATATGATAAAGCTTTAAGAATCGAGGCTGACAAGAACGCTTTGGAAGCAGCGAAAACAAGATCTTTGACAGTTAATAATACAATTTCAGAAAATAAAGAAAGAATGGAAAAATTGATTGATGAGAAAAAAAGACTGTCAGCATTGACTGATAAATCCTTAGAAGTCTTAGAAAACAGAGTTAAAAAAAGTCAAGAGCAAATAATGAAAATGTCCATAGCAGGAAAAGAATCTAGGGCTCGCAGAGGCATTGAATTAGAAAGACTAGCAGACTACAAGAAAAATCTTAAAGATGTAAAGGAAACAATGAAAAAATACAATGAGTTAGCAAAGCAAATTGATATTTCTATTGCAGCCTCAACTATGTTATCAGCATTTAAGGCAGATAGAATAGAGAGTTCAATTCCAACATTAGAATTTTTTGCTTCAGATTTCTTATCTAAGTTTACAGGTGGAACCTTTACAAAATTAACAATTGATGAAAAGTTTAATACTTTTGTGCAAACAGCAGATAATATAATTAGGCCTGTTGCTCAGCTGTCCGGTGGCGAACTTTCATCAGCTGCAATTGCCTTAAGATTAGGGATTGCTATGTTATTAAATCCCTCTGAAAAGAATGTATTGATATTAGATGAAGTATTAGTTTCTATGGATGAAGATAGGGCTAGACAAATAATGGAAACTATAGGCTCAATGACTAACTCTCAAATTATTTTCATAGCACATAATACAGATATTAACTCCATAGCAGACAAGACAGTATTAGTGTCAAAATAAAGAGGTGATAAATAATATATGATGACAAATGAAAGTATCATTGTTGATAAAATTAGAGAGCTTGTTTTAAGTAGTGATTATGTTTCAGAAATAGCCATAAATGGTCCAAATAAAATTTATTACAAAGAAAGAGGAGAAAGAAAATCAATAGATTATCCTATAATTACTGAAAAAGATTACTTGAAGGCAATAGATTATTTGATTAAACAAGCAGGGTTATTGAAAAAAGATTACTTAGTTGAAGGTAGATATAATTTACCTGGCGACAGATTTGGTCGATTGCATATAGTTATGCCACCGGCAGCCTCTATCCCATTAGTAACCCTAGCTGTTAAAACAAGCACATTGACTAATTTAGCATCTTTGCAAGGGGTTGGAACATTTAATACTGAAATATCTAAGTTTCTAAAGGCAGCTATAGATTCTAAGCTAACTATAGTAATCAGTGGTGGGACCGGAGCTGGAAAAACCACTTTACTAGAAGCTATGACATCTGAATTTAATATTAATGAAAGAATAGGTGTTTGCGAAGATTCACCAGAGTTAAAATTGAAATCTCCTAATACCGTTTATCTAAATTCTACGGTGTGGGTACCGGGCCTGAATGAAAAAGATGTTGCTCCATTATATTGGGTTGTTCAACAAATTAACAGGATGAGAGTGGACAGGGTAATTGTTGGTGAAACCAGAGGAATTGAGTTTTTTGATTTTATAACTGCAGCTAATTCAGGTGCAGAAGGTTCTTTAACCACAATTCACGCTAACGATGGACCATCTGCAATGAAGAAAATGGCAACTTTTACCTATATGGCAATTGATATGTCTCCAAGAATTATAAATGAAATGATTTCTCAAGCTATTGATATTGTTATACAATTAAGCCATAATAAATTTGATGGTTCACATAAAATTGTATCTATACATGAAGTTACAAACGCGATATCAGCAGGAGAATCTCCTACTATAGCGTTAAATCCTTTATTTGAATACAATCATGAAAATAATACTTGGCACAAAAAGTTTGCCACAGACCACTTGAAGAAAAAGTTTCAAAAGTATGGGTATAATCCAAATAGTTATTCAATTGTAGAAGAAGAAAATAAGAAAGAAGAGGCTAGAGGTGGATTGCCTTCTTACTTTGTGAAAGGAGAATAAAATATGAAAATAATACAAAACTTGAGTGATTTCTTTAGGAAACTTGATACTCGATTATTATTAGCTGGTATTATGATGTTCGTGATTTTTATATTGATTGTTTCTATAATAGCTGTAATTGTTTTTTCTATTCAGAAAAGAAAAAGTAATTTGCAAGCAAGGCTGCCGAAAATTGACGGAGTTGGTGAAGACTCGTTAACAGAGCCACAATTTAATAGAGTTGACCCACTGATAGTAGAGCTAATTGATGAAGAGGATATAGAAACTGAAGAGAAAAATGAAAATGACGAGATATTTGTAAAAGCTTTGATGATGGAAACTAAAAAATATATACCTGAAAAAGAATATGAAATGCCATCAATTGAATCTATTAAGACAGATAGGGGAGAAATCAATGAGAAAAACAATGAAAATAAAATTGACTAAAGAGTATAAAGAAAAGGCTTTAAACTTAATAGATAAAACTATTGATAAAGTTGCTGACAAATTTAATTATGAATTAAGTAATAAGGAAAAATCTATTATTAAAAATTTAAGCTTGGATCAGATCAATGTCAATGTTACTTCTAGAGCTAAATTAAAAACAATGTGGGTATTTGATACAGAAGAATATTTACCTGTCATCGTTAAAAAGGAACACGATTATGGAATGCTATCACCAAATACAGAAGAAGGAACTTACCTAATGAACCCTAATTTAAGTTGGACCTTTAATAAGGCTAATATTAAAAAGGGTGGAATATCTTATGAAGAATTTGAAAATAAGGTTTTAGAATTACTTTTAGAAGATTTTGAAACAGCATCCTTTTATGGCACATTATCTTATGTCAGTGAAGGTGGAAATGATGAATATAATGTCTGATAAAAATGCTATGACAAAAAGAGAAATTATAAAAGAAATTTCAGATGTTACTCATCTTAAACAAGAAGTTGTCAAGAGTGTAATAGATGCCTTTAGTGATATTTTAATACGAGAAGCAGTTATGACCGGTAAATTTAATTTAGCAAATTGCTTTTCTATAAAAACACATACCAGGAAAGCTGGAAAACAATATAATGTCAATAAAGGAGAATTTCAAGAGTATCCTGAAATAGAAATATTAAATATAACATTATCTAGGAAAATACACAATTTCCATAGATGGAAACAACGACACGAATACAATGAAAAACATGGACTAACTGTAGAAGACTGGAGAAATAGAGATGGTCCAGATATACCAAAATAAAAGATTAACAAGGCTATCTATGATTACATAGATAGCTTTTTTATTATTAAGTGATATTTTATTATATAACTTTGAAGGAGGAGGGCTATGATTTTAAGAAATCACATAAAAAGAAATATTATAATAATTTTATCTATTCTTGCGATTTTATTAGGGATATTTAGTCCTTCTTTGACAACATTAGCAAGCTTAGAAGAAGCGAACAAGAATTTTGATAGAGAAGTAGATGAATATCTTGGTGATTCTGAAGATATTACCGATGTAATGGAAAAAATGATGAGCGATTTAGAAAATGACCCTAATCCTTCTAAAAACACTATGCCTCATGTAATGAAAAGACTTTTTGGATTAGGAGTATATATAAATGATGTTGAATATGGCGTGTTAGGGAAAAACTTAGGTGTTTCAAAAGAGGACTTGCTAATAAAAGGTAAATATGTCTGTAATCCTGACGCACCAAACAATTTAATAAATCACAATTGTAATATACCAAATTTTACTACTAGTTTATTTCAAAATATGTCATCAATGGTATATTCTCCATTTATAAATGCTTCTAAAACATCTGCTCACGCCACATTCGGACTTGGCGTTCCCAAAAACATTCCAGGAGGTGAAGTACCTGTTCATCCTGGAAATAGACAACATACTTATACTGCTTTAGAATTGTTTGGGTATGATTTGAAACTAACGTCATACAATGGTGAATGGGATAGAATTGTGGTCAGCAGTGAAGCTAGGATGCTTAGTAATTTTGGAATAATAGATAGAATAATCTTGACAGGAACTACTTTATGGAACTCTGTTAAAAGTGGAATAGGTGCTTACATTGAAAATTTTTCATTTAATCCGTTCAGATGGACAACATTAAATAAAGCATTTGGAGCTGCTATGTCCTCTGGATTAAACACAGTCATTGATACTCAAGATTTAAATATTGTTGCAACTAATAGCTGGAAAAGAGAAAGTATTAACGACTCCTTATACAATGTATATGTTTTGACAGATAAAGAAGTTATGGATGAAACTGCAAGACGATACTTTGAATTATTTAATGAGTCATTGAATGATAAATCAGACGAGAATGAAACGTTAAAAAAAGTTATGAGATTAAAGATCATTCCAAGCTTTACTTTTATTGAATATTGGGAAACTAATGAATCTATGACAGCTAGAGAGACTGCTGAAACACACAATGCTATGGAAGATGCTAGAGCATATGTAGATCATGAATATATACCTCGTTATGTAACCATTCCTGAGCCTGTATATTACACTGAAAAGGAACAATTAGTTTTTTGGGCAGAAGAAAATTCTGCTATAATATCTGAGGCCGCTGAAGAAGGCTTTATTTCTAGCAACCCAGATGATTATGAAATATATACTGAATTAGTTGAAAAATGGAATTCAGCTTGGGAAAATTCTTATGCAAGAGAATTTAACGCCTTAGGAATTACAATAACAGAAATGTTAGAAGAAATTGATGTAGAGATATTTGTAAACCATCCTCATTTAGATCCAAAGCAAGGGATAAGTCATTATGCTTGTGCCAATGCAGATGGCACCTTAATGAGAGATAGTCAAGGAAACATTGAATATTTATATTTAAAAAACAATATAGGTTCTCAAGAATTTGTAAATCCAAAATGTGGTAAAGTTAGAGCCCCTATTGCTGAAAGTCTTTATGGAAGTGGATGGCATATAGATAGACCTAAAGACACAAGACATTATTCCAATTATGGAGATGATGAAACAGGCTTGTTGCCCAATATGAGAACTGGTAGCTTAGGAAGAACTTTAGCCTCATTTATAGCTAAGATAACAAATGTTATTATAGGGTTTTCATTTTCCCCTATATTAAATGAATTAGGAATAGATACAATTGTTGCTACTTTAATTGAAAGCTTTAGAGACACAATATTCTTTCCGATGGCCGCCTTGGTTGTATTGATTGGTGCAGTTTTACTCTTTTTGCAAGTCTTAAGACATGGTAGTGCTTTACAATTTTTTATTGCTATATTTGTAACATTGTTCATATTTATCGCAGGTTCGATGTTTTTACTTCATCCAGAAGCAACTATAAAAGTTATTGATGAATGGCCTGATAAAATAGATAATTTTATCGCTAATATTGTGCTGTCAGATGATGATGGTACTGCCTATTGTTCAACTGGGAATACTCAAGATGGCATCAGAAGTGCCCAATGTAATGTTTGGGGCGCGATGGTATTTAATCCTTGGGTTCATCTGCAATTCGGAACTAGTTATGAGAATTTATATGCGAAAGGATACGCACCTGCTGGCGGAAATGAAATGCTAAATACTAATGAATCTTTAGTTGGTAATGCTGAAGTAAACATGGGTGGCGGCAAGAAGATAAATAACTGGGCTATGTATCAATTAGATTTGACAAAATCCGGCACAATTACGACAAAAGATAAATCTAGTAAACAGGGCCTTTATAATGTTGATAAAAATATGTATAGAATAGTCGATTTACAAGCCGGACCAAATAATGGTGCAGGTACTGATTCTAGATTCTTACAAGATTGGAGTGGTGCTGGCAATCCTAATATATTATTATCACTATTGACTGTCATTCAATCTATACTTATGGCTATTGCATTATGCGGATTAGGCTTTAGTAAAATAGAAGTTTCATTTATGTTTGCTATAAGTATGATATTTTTACCATTTATGTTATTGTACTCTTTTTTACCACAAGGAAGAGGCAAATTAAAGTCTTATTTATCAAATTTAATTAGTTTATTGATAACTAGAACAATGATTGTTCTAATGTTTTCAATATTGCTAAAAATTTACAATCTAGCATATGCACAAACTGATAATCTATACCAGAGTGCAATTTTAATTATTGCAATATCTTTAACTATGATAGCTTACAAAAAGGAATTTATGAATTTGATAATTGCGACTGAGGGTGGAATATACAAGGGTGTTGGACAACTTAGTTCTCAAGTCTTCGAAAATTCGCCAGCATTTATTAGACAAAGAGTATATAAAATAAAGCAGGCTGGAAAAGGATTCGTATCTGGTGGAATTGGTGGAATGATGGGTTACTCAGCAGCTAGAAAAGAAATGAAAAATGAACAAAAGAACAAAAAAAGAAAAATTAAAACATTAGAAAAGAAAGCTAAGAAAACTAATTTGACCGAAGAAGAAAAAGAGTTGCAATTTAAATTAACTGAAGACGTTAAAGTTATGAAGCAAAAACTTGACAATCATAAGAAAGAAACTAGTAGATTGAAGTACGCTACTCAAGGTGCTAGATTAAATAGTCACATTATTGGTAGAACAGCAGAAAGAAAATTAAGAAAAGAAGGATTTTCAATAAATAAGATTTATTCTGATGCACGCGAAAAAGTAATCAAAAAAGGCGCAGATTCAATGACTAACAAAGAAGAAGCATTAGAATTAGATACCTACAAAGAATTACTATCACATAGTGAATCTAACCGGGCTACTTCTTCTTCGGCGAAACTAACACTTGAGGAAGGTCGATTACTTAATGACCCTAAAGTTCAAAAGCAAATAAGAAAATTAGCAGATGAAAGAAGAAAAGTAATTAACGAAAATGCTAAAAATACAGATTTCAACGCCTTACTAGTTGATAAGAAAGAATTAGAAAAAATAGCTAAAAAAATAGATAAGAAAAGAGGGGCCAAAAGAAGAAAAGGTAGAATTAAAGATCCTTTCTTTGAACGTACAGTCCAAAAAGAAGCACAGATACAAAAAGGACTGAAAAAACGTACAGCCACCTTAGAAAACATAGGAGAAAGAGAAAAAGATAAAATCAAAAAAGAAATTGAAAAAGATAAAGAAAAAACAAAGAAATCAAAAGGAGGATGAACAGTAAATGAGAATAAAAAATAATATAAAAAGAAATTTAACACTGTTCATCATATTTATAATGTTGTTGATTGCTCTAGTTCCCACAGGGCAATCAACAATTGTAAACGCTGATGTATCTTCAAGAATATTATGTAGATTTGAAGAAGGAAAGGTCTTGGCAAACTTGCAATCTACAGACTACTTTTATTATTTGACCAGATCTAAAAGTGCTTTAACATCTATTGATAAAGTGAATTCTAAATGGTTGAATAAATTATTAGTTATTGCTGGGTATGATTTCAACACGCCTAATGAAGCTATACTAGGAAGGGAAATAAGGCCGACTGAGGTTCCTGAAGCTAGAGATGACGATCCAAATGAATCTGCACCAAAGGTTAGTGCTTTTGATAGATTTGGAATGGCAGGCTTAAAGTGGTCATCATATCAAGGAGAATGGAAATATAATCAGGTTGATGTATGTGCTAATCAAGGACAAATATCTCCTACAACTTATGGAAATTTCTATGAAAAGAGATTAGAACCTCAATCTACTTATAATGAGGTAAGCACTTCAAAAGATCCTCGTTCAATTCAATTTAATAAAGGATTGATTAGTAATGCTTGGGGTGCTATTATAAATACATTAGCAAATGGGATTTTTTCAATAGCTAAAGGCATTGTTACCCTTACAATTGTGTTCGTTGGTTTAGCCTTTACAGATATTACTACACTATTTGGGTTATCTGCGGATGGCACAGGTGGAATAACAGTGACTGGAGTATTTTCTGATTTGTTCAATACTATATTTTATAGCTTTGTCGTTATGGCAATAATATTAACTGCCATTTATGTTTTGTATAAAGGATTAATTAAAAGAGAATTAAGGTTTGCACTTAATACAGTAATACAAACAATTGCTATTTTCATTGTAGCCACAATCATGGCTACAAATCCTTCTTATTGGGTAGGGTTTCCAAATAAGGTGGCTTCATATGGACAAGCAATAGTATTAAATGCGATGGCAGGAATATATGATAATTTAGATGAAGATGATAATCCTAGTCTATGTACTACTGAAGTTTCCTCAGTTTACGACAATGTTGATTTAGACAACTTGGATGAAAGCCGTTTGATGTCTGAGTTCGAAAAGATGAACATGAATACTCGTTCAATAATAGGGTGTAAATTGTGGGAAGGGATGTTATTCAAACCTTGGGTGCGTGGACAATTTGGAACTGATTATGAGAATTTAGACGCAAGAAATTTAGGAAATATAAATGAGGCCTGGGTTGGTCTTGGTTCAGTACCAGTAGGTAATGGGCAAACTATAGATAACTGGGCTTTATTTCATTTAAGTACACAAACTGACGCACATTCTCAAATAGGTGATAATAATTTTCCAACTTTAGTCAATGATGTAAATGCTGATTGGTGGAGAATTGTTGACGCTTTAAGTAATTATGATGAAGCAGAAAGCACAGAGGTCATAGGAAATGAAGAACATACACATATGATTCAAGTAGATTCTGACCCCACAGAATATTGGCAAACTTGGGTTGGTAATAACTCAGGTGAAAGAATAGGAACTGCCCTTATAGCGATAGTTTTTGGTATTGTAGGCAGTATTGCTCCTTTATTCTTTGCATTAGCTTCAGCTGTTTTTGGTTTTGGAATAACTTTGTTAATGATGATTGCACCTTTATTTTTCTTGTTTGGTGTTTGGGGTGGGAAAGGCCAACAAATATTCTTAGGTTGGTTAAGCACACTTGCTAATACTGTATTGAAAAGAATTGCAACTAGTATATTGTTAGTATTATCAATAGCAATTACATTAAGCATTATGAACTTAGTTTATACAATAGGATTTGTGAAAGCATTTATTTTAATGATAATTGTTACTGTACTATTAGTTAAAAATAAAAATAAAATGTTGAATTTATTTGCCAGCATTGATTTCGGTGGCACATTTAATCCTATGAATAAAGCAAGTCAGATGTACGATAGTACAAAAAGAAAAGCAAAACAAGTTGGAAAAATTGGATTAGCTGCAGCGGCTGGAGCCAGAGCTGGCAGACAAACTGGACAAGGATTTTTTCATGGGGCTGGCGTAGGCGCAAGAAGTCAGTTGAAAAATGCTTTGTATCAATCACCTTTAGGAGTGAACATTGTAAGACAATATGACATAACTGTCGAAGGTGAAGAACAAGAATCTCACTCGTGCATAATGTGTAGGGTTTCATTAGGTGATGGCAATAAGAAAGAGGTAGCATTTAGAGATGATGAAGGTAACTATTATTGTGTACCTTGTGCAGAAGAATTGGGACTTGAGACTCTGTATGAAGTGACTGTAGGTGCAGAAAAGGGGGAAAGTGGAGATTTCGCCTTAAATAAAGCTACCCGTAACAAACCGGCTACTAATCAAAAGAGTTCATTAAGGTATGAAGACGCGGTCAACTTGATGCAAGCCCGAGTTGTAGAAGATAGATATTACTGGAATAATGACGGAGTCCAAAAAATGATTGAAGATAACATAGATAATTTAGGTAGAGATATTGTTGTGTTTGGAAATATTTCTAAAAAGATTGGCAGGCAGGCTAGTCCCCCTCCAGCCCCTCAAATGTTACACGAATATATTGATATTGCCTTATTAAATGAAGCTTGGACAAATGGGCAAGCTCATGTGGTAGAAAACACTTATAAAGAAGCTTGGAAAATGTGGTATGAAGATAATGCTAAGTTAGTTCAAGGCTTGGACCAAAAAGACATTGATGAGTTCAAAGAAAAAATTGAGAACATCAAGATAAATGTAACTGCAGAGCAAGCAGAGGAAGAAATGAATGAATTTTACGATCACCATGGTTTAGGTAATATTGGCGCTCTAGATGATGAAGAATCAAATAGAAGTTTATATATTTATTACGAAGGTAAATTAATGTTTAATAAATATACAAAGAAATAAATGATATTATATAGGTGCCCATAATTCAATTGGCAACTGTGAAAAGGAGGAATTAAAATGGCACTTAAATCTATCAAAGATAAAATTGTAAGTGCAGCCGGCGCAGAAATATTAGGTAAAACTGAAGAAAAAATAAAAAAAGAAAATGTCAAAAGGAAAGTAGAAAGAAAACCAAAAAAGCCAAGGAAACCAAAGCAACCAAAAGAAGTGCAAACAAAGAAAAAACAATCTGATGTAATGCAAAAAGTTCCTGTTAAAAAAGTCGAGAAGCAAGAAGATGAAAGTCGGGTTGACGATTTAATTATGTACGATGAAAATATAGATGAAGGTTATAAAGATGTTCTTACAATTTTAGGTATTAAAGAAAAGTTAGATATTGATGTAGATTTCAAATCTCATCAATTAGATTATATAAACTTTGGTCAGACAACACCAGTTGGCTTAGATTACGATGAAGTCTCAGATTTTATATCAAGAACTAAATATACACTTCATAAATTAGAATCGGCCTTGAAGCAAAGGGAGAAAGATATAGTTACTGTAGCTTCAGAGGTCAAAAAGATTGAAAAAAGAATGATTGAACAAAATGAAGAAAAAGAACTAGAACGAATGATTGGTGGTAAGACCCAAGAAGAACAATTAATCGAAGAAGTTATGGAGTTAAAGGTTGAAAATAATGAGTTAAGAAAAGAAAATAAAAAATTAAGACAAGAAATAGAAAGACTTAAGAAAGAAAATAAAAAACAAGTAACTAGCACACATAGTACTAAAAAAGCTAAGGGGAATAGGCTGCCTACACCACCAATGAAAGACTTAGATGAAGATGACATATTTGGAGATCTGTTAGAAAATATAGGAGGATTGTATGACGATGAAGAATAAAAATGATATAGAAAAAATGATGAAATTAGCTTCAGAAAGCGTTGATGAATCTGTAGTTAAGAAAAAGAAATCTAATAAATTCAAGATTATTGTTAGCGCAGTTATATCTGTATTTTTAATAATCGGCCTTGTGTACGGTGCGAAAAAATTGCGTCCTCAAGAATTTGTAAATAAAACTGAAACACCCCCCAATATAAATGAAAACAATTCTTCGCCAAATAATAAAGGACCTTCGCCTGATGACATTTGGCAATTTGAAAGGCCTGTGAAAGTTCCAGAGTGGGCAATAAAACCCTATCATTATTCAATGTTTGAAAATGATAAAGTATTGAATGAAATATACGAATATGCTCAACAAGGACAAGAATTTGATTTGTCGGTATCCTGGATGCCCTCAGGAATTAAAGGTGACTGGGAAGATGCTGGCGAACCATTTACTAATAAAACTTGGGAGGCAATAATTATTGATGAAAATGGAAATGAAATGCCAAACTATCAATACAAATACGCTTTAAGAGAAGATTACTACCAAGCTTATGCAGTATATATACAACGTTTAATTAATCCTAGCTTTGGAAATTGGGTATTTGCTCAGACAACTGGGGATAAATTATATGATAACAATACTTATGAAGTCTTAAAAGATATGTTTACTGAAGATTGGTGGAATAATAACATTAAAGAAAATGAGGATTATAGCAAATTACCAATTTTAGTTGACTGGGATGGAGATAACTTCGGTGGCCTTGAGCTGGCTGAATATATTCCAGGCAGATATGGTACATTTTATGGTGAAATCAATCAAACAGAGGATAATCTAATAAGCGCCGAATTTATAGGATTAGACGAGCGAGGGATGGAAATTATAAAAGTATCAACCCCTATAAAATACGCTGCGTTTGCTAAAAAAGATAAAGTTATTGAAAAAAGAGGCACATTAGAATTGACATTATTATCAAATGAGGACATATCTAGGCTTGATAATAGAATTGTAATAAGCCAAGCTGTGTTGATTATTGAAGAAAGCGATATTTAATTATGAATAATATATTCTTATAGCGCAAAGGAGGTGTGTTTTACATGAGAAACAAAAAAGATAATAAAATAATTTCTTATCTTTTATTATTTATATTAATCATTTCTTTCATTTCAACTTCTATGATTCAAAATGTTTTCGCTGATAGTGGAAGTGGAAGTGGA
>FZPS01000006.1_pt58 | contig 43501 bp, 37 predicted proteins | sample 1817821 | NCBI WGS metagenome assembly FZPS01 (sample SAMEA104158645, study PRJEB21678) | metagenome | place: Germany | collected 2015-04-21 | reverse complement strand
GATATAATATAATCATAGCTACTTATTTCCGATTATGGGGTGCTTATGTTTAACATACTCGTTGTTGAGGACGATAATAATGCTCGCAAGCTGATGTGCGATGTTCTGCGCACGGCGGGATATGAGCCGTACCCGGCGGAAGATGGCGAGGCGGCTCTTGAACTTATGGATCACCAGCACATCGACCTAGCCATCGTCGATATCATGATGCCGAAAATGGACGGATACGAGTTTACACGCACCTTGCGTCAGGCAAAATGCAATCTTCCCATTCTAATGGTAACAGCAATGGTAACCCGTGAAGATAAAAAACGCGGTTTTTCTGTCGGTGTTGATGACTACATGGTAAAACCTCTTGATGAGGAAGAAATGCTCTGGCGCGTTGCCGCTCTTCTGCGCCGTTCAAAAATAGCGTCGGAGCGCCGTTTGACGGTGGGGCAAACAACTCTCAACTACGATGCTTTTTCCGTTACTACCGAAAAGGGTACGCAAATACTTCCTCCGAAGGAATTTTTGTTATTATTCAAGCTGCTCTCTTATCCAGAAACGATATTCACGCGCCGCCAATTAATGGACGAGATTTGGAATATGGACAGCGATACAGATGAGCGGACAGTCGATGTGCACATAAACCGCATACGCGAAAAATTCGGTGACAGCCCCGATTTCGAAATTGTGACAATAAGAGGTCTTGGATACGAGGCGGTGATAAAAAGATGATTCATGCAAAGACACTACAGCGTACGGCAGTTTTATTCGTTTTTTTCGTCATGGCGTTATCGTCCATCCTGACGGCATTTTTCTACATGTCGCTTAGCACTCTCGGATTTATTCCCGACTGGATATTTATGACGCTGTGGGCGCCGACACTTGCGCTTATAGTCAGTTTGATTATGGGTACGGCGATATCTTTTGTCGTTGCGCGACTCATCCTTCGCCCGCTTGAGGATCTGATAACAGCCACACACAAGGTCGCAGACGGTGATTTTTCCGTTCATGTCGATGAAAAAGACAGCGTTGGTGAGTTCAACGAGCTGATAAAAAGCTTTAACCGCATGACAGAGGAGCTCGGACGCTTAGAAATTTTCCGTAAAGACTTTATAAATACGTTTTCGCATGAGTTTAAGACGCCGATTGTGTCAATCCGCGGCTTTGCAAAGCGCCTGCGCGATGATGATTTGCCGCCGGATGTGCGCCGCGAATATATCGACATCATAATATCGGAGACTGAGCGCTTATCAAAGCTGTCGACAAACATTCTTTTACTCTCAAAATACGAAAATCAGGAAATTCTATCTGACAAAACGGAGTTTTCACTTGATGAGCAGATACGCCGCTCAATTGTTATGCTTGAGCGGCAGTGGAAGCAGAAGAAAATCAATTGGAACATTGAGCTTGAGTCGGCAAATTATTACGGCAACGCCGAAATGACAAGCCAAATATGGCTTAATCTCCTTAGCAACGCAATAAAGTTTTCGCCTGAGGGCTCCATTATTTCCGTTTCGCTCACGCACGTCCCGGGTGGAATTTCAGTATCTATTGGCGATGAAGGGCCGGGCATGTCAGAGGAGATTGCACCTCATGTTTTTGAAAAATTTTATCAAGGTGACGCATCTCATAAAAAAGAAGGCAACGGACTTGGCCTTTCAATCGTCAAACGTGTTGTTGAACTATGCGGCGGCTCCATCCGCCTGAAAACAGCACCCGGCGAAGGCTCCGTTTTTACAGTCACGTTGCCTGTGAAGAGTGACACAACCATGAGCAGTTTAAAGGAAGCGGGAAAATAACATTTAATCATAGAATTCAAAACAACAAATCGGGCTGAATTCCGTACATCGGAATCCAGCCCGATTATTTTCATGTGATGTTATGCTGTAATGAAAGACATTATATAAGCACTTTTTATGCCATCAGCCTTCAAGTGCCTTGAGCGCTGCCTCAAGCGCTGCCTTGACCTCGCGGTGCTTTTTAAGCTTCGCCCGCTCGCCTTCAACAACGGCCGCTGGTGCTTTTGAGATAAAACCTTCGTTTGATAGCTTGCGCTCAAGTCTTTCAATTTCACCGGCGTTCTTTTCAAGCTCGGTCAAAAGTCTCTTTTTCTCGGCGGCAAGATCAACAAGTTCGCCCATCGGTATATATATCGTCGCCGCGCTTGTTACAATGCGAACAGCGTTAGCTTCCGGCACGCCGTCACAAAGCTGCGTGCCAGATGCTGATGCAAGACGCATGAAGAACGGCTCGGCTGCAGCACCAAAAATATCTGGGCGCTTTGTCTCAATATAAAGCTTCGCTTTGCTGCTTACAGGAACGTTCATCTCAGCACGGCGCGCGCGGACAGCCTTAATTGCATCAATCACCTTTTCCATAGACTCTGCATCGTCACTAAACGTAAGCGCTTCGTCATAGGTCGGGTACGGTGACACCATGATGCTCTTGCTGTCGCCCTCCTGTCGTGGAAGTGACTGATAAATTTCCTCTGTTATAAAGGGCATGAAGGGATGAAGCATCTTTAATATGCCTGTGAGCACAAAAGCAAGCGTGTTCTTTGCAGCAAACGAGCGCTGGGGTGAAACTGCACCGTCTTTGTTCATAAGCGACGGCTTTGAAAGCTCAATATACCAGTCGCAGAAAACATCCCATGTGAAATCATAAATATTCGAGAGCGCAACGCCAAGCTCGTACCGCTCCATAGCCGATGTTATTGAGGCTATGGCTTCCTCATAGCGAGTCAGTATCCATTTATCCTCAACTGAAAGTGTGCTCGCATCCGGATACTTTATCTCGTTATTATCAAGATTCATTAAAACGAAGCGGGCTGCGTTCCAGAGCTTGTTTGCAAAAATGCGGGCCGCTTCTATTTTCTCATCGGAGAAGCGTATGTCGTTTCCGGGCGAGTTGCCAGTTATAAGCGCGAAGCGAAGCGCGTCAGCACCGTACTTCTCTATTATTTCAAGCGGATCGACGCCGTTGCCAAGAGATTTTGACATTTTACGCCCTTCCGCATCGCGTATAAGACCGTGTATGAGAACATTTTCAAACGGGCGTTTTCCTGTGAATTCAAGCGCAGAGAAGATCATGCGCGAAACCCAGAAGGTTATAATGTCATAAGCCGTTACAAGCGTGTTTGTCGGGTAGAAACGCCTCAGATCTTCTGCGTTTTCATCCGGCCATCCAAGCGTTGAGAACGGCCACAGCGCTGATGAGAACCACGTATCAAGCGTATCGGGGTCTTGACGCATCTCGCCGCCGCAAGATGAGCAGCGCGGCGCTTCATCTGATTTTGTGACAACCATTTTGTCACAAGCGTCGCAGTAATAAGCCGGAATTTTATGCCCCCACCAAAGCTGACGCGATATGCACCAGTCGCGGATATTCTCCATCCAGTAGAAGTAGTTTTTCTCAAATCTTTCAGGGATGAACTTTATCTCGCCATGTCTTACAGCTTCGATTGCCGGCTTTGCAAGCGGCTCCATTTTAACAAACCACTGCATTGAAACACGCGGCTCTACAGTCGTCTTGCAGCGGTAGCACGTTCCGACGTTGTGCGCGTGATCTTCTACTTCGGAAAGAAAGCCCAATTTTTCAAGATCGGCAACGATTTTTTTGCGTGCTTCGTATCTGTCCATGCCTGCATAAGCCGGATAGTCGTCCGTTATTTTTGCATCCTCCGTCATGCACGTGACAATGGGCAGATTGTGGCGGCGTCCAACTTCAAAGTCGTTCGGGTCATGAGCGGGCGTTATCTTAACGGCGCCGGTACCAAACTCCATATCAACGTATTCATCAGCAATAACCGGTATCTCACGCCCGACAAGTGGCAGAATCACAGTCTTGCCAACACATCCGGCATAACGGGGGTCGTTCGGGTTAACGGCAACAGCCGTATCGCCGAGCATTGTCTCCGGACGCGTTGTCGCAACTTCGACATACCCGCTGCCATCCTTATACGGGTAGTGCAGGTGCCAAAGGTGGCCCGCCTGATCCTCGTAATCAACCTCAGCATCGGATATTGATGTTTTGCAGTGAGGGCACCAGTTAATAATGCGCTCACCACGGTAAATAAGCCCTTTTTCATAAAGGCGGACAAATACCTCTTTAACAGCGCGCGAGCAACCCTCATCCATTGTAAAACGCTCGCGGTCCCAATCGCACGAAGAGCCAAGCTTTTTAAGCTGCTCTATGATACGCCCGCCGTACTTTTTTCGCCAGTCCCATGCGCGACGCAAAAACTCCTCTCGCCCTACATCGTCCTTTGTAAGACCTTCTTCCCTCATCACCTCAACAATTTTTGCTTCGGTCGCTATTGAGGCGTGGTCTGTACCGGGAAGCCACAGCGTCGCAAAGCCTTTCATACGCTTATAACGGATAAGTATATCCTGAAGCGTGTTGTTAAGCGCGTGACCCATGTGAAGCTGCCCGGTAATGTTTGGCGGCGGAATCACAATTGTATATGTCGGCTTTGTAGTATCGTCGGACGGCTTAAAATATTTATTTTCACACCACTCCGCATATATCCGATCTTCAAAATCGGCGGGATTGTACGTTTTCGGTAGCTCTCGTCTCATTTAATTTACTCCTCCCAACACTCTTATTTTATTTGAGCTCGCAAGATAACAGCTTTGTTTTCTGGCAATGCGCAAATGTATTTTTAGTGTGTAAATAAAAACGCGCCCTGAAAATGTTTTCAGGGCGCGTAAAACTAAACGCGCGGTACCACCCAAATTCGCTCACCAAAACTGTCAGCGTGCGCTCTCATTTATCAGCGGGCAAAAGGCTTTTTACTCGTGTGACCTCCGCCACTCTCGCTTTCGCCAATTAACCGCCTCCGCTTAACGCGCGGTCACGTCGGCGCTCCCGCGCCGCGGCTCTCAGGGCGACCTTCAGCAACCTCGCCGTCGGACCTTTCACCATCGTCCGCTCGCTTTGCGGCGCAAACTTCGCTTACTCCTCCCCGGTCATTGCCTTTGCTTCGGTTATAGTTATTTATAATAGTGTATAACAGTATATGATAGTTATTCTTCGCTGTCAAGAGACATATTAATAAAAATTATCTTAATTAAAGTGATTTTGTTTCAACTTCATTCTTTGCCTTCGCGATAAACTCATCTATGCTCATGACAATAGCCTTGTTTTCCTCACGGCGGCTGCGGACGGAAACTGTTGCGTTTTGCTGCTCGCGGTCGCCGACAACAAGCATATACGGTATCTTCTGAAGCTGAGCTTCGCGAACCTTATACCCGATTTTTTCGTTTCTGTCGTCAAGCTCAGCGCGAAGACCCGCTGCTTTCAGCTTTTCGTAAACCTCTTTTGCGTAATCATTAATTTCAGTTCTGATCGACATGACCTTAACCTGTACCGGCGCGAGCCAAAGCGGGAATGCACCGGCAAAATGTTCGGTCAGGATTGCAATAAAGCGCTCGATTGAGCCAAAAACAACGCGGTGAATCATAACAGGGCGGTGTTTTTCGTTGTCCGCACCAATATATGTGAGGTCAAAACGCTCCGGCAGGTTCATATCAAGCTGAATCGTGCCGCACTGCCACGTTCTGCCAAGACAATCCTCAAGATGGAAGTCTACCTTCGGACCGTAGAAGGCTCCGTCGCCCTCATTCACAGTATAATCGACACCAAGCTCGTCAAGAGCGCCGCGTAGACCGTCCGTCGCAAGCTCCCACATCTCATCTGTACCGATAGAATTCTCCGGACGCGTCGAAAGCTCGACTTTATAATTGAATCCGAACATTTTATAAACCTTGTCGATTAAGTTGTAAACACCCTTTATCTCATCGCGGATTTGATCGGGGCGCATGAAGATGTGGGCGTCGTCCTGCGTAAAGCAGCGAACGCGCATAAGCCCATGAAGAGTGCCCGACAGCTCATGACGATGGACAAGGCCAAGCTCACCGCAGCGAATTGGAAGATCGCGATAGCTCCAGAGACGGCGCTTAAATACAAGAATACCGCCCGGGCAGTTCATCGGCTTGATTGCATAATCCTCATCGTCGATTTTTGTCGTGTACATGTTGTTATTATAATGATCCCAGTGGCCGGAACGCTCCCAGAGAGAGCGGGAAAGAATAATTGGCGTCTTTATTTCTTCATAGCCGGCTTTTCTATGCTCCTCGCGCCAGAAGTCCTCAAGCAGGTTGCAAAGCACCATGCCCTTCGGCAAAAAGAACGGGAAGCCCTGACCTTCCTCATATATATCGAAAAGGTCAAGGTCGCGTCCTATTTTACGGTGATCGCGCTTTTTTGCCTCTTCTATTCTTTCAAGATATTCGGCAAGCATAGCTTTGTTTGGGAAAGCTACGCCATAAATGCGGCGCAGCATCTTATTTTTTGAATCGCCTTCCCAATACGCGCCCGTAAGGGATGTCAGTTTGAACGCCTTGACAAGACCCGTTGAGTAAAGGTGCGGCCCTGCACAAAGATCAATAAATTCTCCCTGAGAGTAGAAGGAACTTTCCTCTCCTTCCGGTATACGTTCTATGAGAAGAACCTTATAAGTCTCGCCCTTTTCTTTCATGAGGGCGATAGCTTCATCGCGAGGCAGGGTAAAACGCGTCAGCTTATAGTTTGCAGAAACTATCTTCTGCATTTCCTCCTCGATTTTCGGCAGGTCTTCCTGTGTAAACGGCTCATCTCTGTCTATATCATAATAAAACCCGTCCTCAATCGCAGGGCCAATCGTCAGCTTCGCATCAGGGTAAAGGCGTTTTACAGCCTGCGCCATGATATGGCTTGCCGTGTGGTTAAACGCTTCCTTCCCTGCGGGATCAGCAAATGTCGCAAGCTTAATCTCACAGTCGGATGAAATTTCATGAGTAAGGTCGACATTCTCGCCATTCTTTACAGCGGCAATTACGTCGCGTGATATAAGCCCCGCCGCCTTTGCGGCGTCGTATACAGATATAGGCTCGCCGGATTCTGACACATACTCTCCGCCGCCTACAAATTTGACTTTGAACATACCCTCTCCTCTTCTTTATATTGAGAATTATAAAACTATAGTTTGTGGCTATTCCTTGCCTTGCGGCAATATTTCCTGTAAAACAAAAAACCGACAGTCGCATGAGCCCTTCGGCTATGCCTCTGTCGGGGTGCGGGATAATAAATACACATGCAAAAGTTTTTAGCACCTGCTCTTCTTTTGCCGAATTTCTTCTTCTCCCGCACGGTTCCACCCGTGCTTTTAACTCTTTTATGAGTGTTATAAAAACACTTATGCTTATTCAGTTGTGTACGGGGGTGGTACCTCGCGGCGACACCGTCGGCACGCTTCCAGCAGACACATGTGTGCATAAAAATGCTGTCGCCACACACGTATTATCTGCGCGCCTTCTCTGTACGCTGCCATATGCCGCGGGGCGTGGTCCCCGCATATAATCTTATCTGTTGTTTCCAGCAGCCAGCATGAAAAAGCCTACCCGTAGCATCTCATTTGATGAGCGAGACGCTTCGTCTGACTTTTGCAACCAAGCAGTTCGCGGCTTTCCTGCTTGCTTTTTTGTGGTTTTAAGTTTTTATACCCTGTGCAGCTCTGCGCTTGCGTCGATTGTACTCCGAGCGCGGGTTTACAATTTCGCGCCAGTCAAGGTCGCCACGCTCAAGCGCTCTAATGAGCACCTCGGCTGTGGCTATATTCGTCGCAACGGGGACATTATGAACATCGCACATACGCAGAAGGTGATACTCAGCCTCGTCAAATTTCGGCTTCGGATTCGTTCCTCTGAAGTAAAGAAGAATATCTATTTCATTATACGCTATGCGTGATGTTATCTGCTGTTCGCCTCCGTTGCTGCCAGGAAGAAGCTGCTCAATTTTCAGCCCTGTCGCGTCAGCGAGAACCGCCGCTGTCTTACCCGTCGCACATATGTTGTGCTTTGATAATATCCCGCAATACGCGATACAGAACTGCGTCATAAGCTCTTTTCTAGTGTCGTCAGCAATAATTGCGATCTCCATACAGGTCAACGCGGTTCCTTTCTAATTAAAATTAATAATTTTAATATGCTTTGTCAATATAAATTTTACTTTTTTTTGTCTTTCATCTTATGTATTCTTATTTTCACTTAATTGCGATCCCGCAAGGTTTATGTTTGTTCAGCATCCTCGTCATCTGCAGGCGATACAAGGCGGCGCCGGTGTCTTATTTCCATGCCCTCAAACAGAGGTACATTCTCACCGAAAATTCGCCTTGCAATATTGTAAAAAGCCTCGGGCGATGTGCTTTCTTCAACACAAGCCGCCGGCATTCCCTTTTCCTGTGCTGTGCGCAGTGCTTCGTCGTATAGCACAACGCCAAGAAGTGGCACGTGAGTGTTATCTATTATATCTAAAATAGCGCGCCCTTCGTCATATATAGCTGTTTTTATATCAAAACAGTTTATGATAAGGCGAATTTCTCTGACACCTGCCCGTGCAAGCTCAGCACCTGTTCGCTCTGCTGCTCGCAGGGAAGCCATGGTATGCGTTGATACGATTATTGCCGCATACGCCATATACTCATACAACGCACGAGGAAAATCGAAGCCACCTGACGTGTCTATAATTAAATATTCCGCATTCACAGTATCAGCGCACCATGTGAGTGCGGCGGCAATCTTTTCTGCCGACGGCTGCATGCCTGTGTGCGGTAGGGAGCAGTAAAACAAGTTTTCGGCGCGCGGGTCACGTAGAATTGCTTCACTTGGCGCAACCCGCCCCCCAGAGACATCACGGAGGTCAAACATTCCGGCATCCTCATAGCCGAGGAGCAAATCGACTGTGCGATTTGTCGTGTCGCAGTCTGCTACGAGAACTCGCCGTCCGCATATAGCTATCGCCACCGCAAGGTTGACAGCGACGGTTGATTTCCCGACGCCTCCCTTACAGGAGGTCACAAGGAATATTTTTCGCTGTTCCTCCATTGGCTGCCTCCGCATACATGCGGTAAATGCTTATAGGCACATTTACCCATGATATATTGAGATCATTATACATCCACGTGTTTTTTTTGTCAAGTTGACCCGGGGCAAAACGGTAATTTTTGTTTCATGTTTCTGATGTTTTTATAACTTCTCAACCCATACTTTTCACAAAACAATTCTTTGAGGGAGATGATGTGGCTCTCTTGTTATGGCACTATATAACCCGACTCCATGCTCTCATTTTATGAATTGTCTTGTTTTTATTATATCACAAGAGTATAATAAGTGCATAAAACGAAAAACGAAAAAACGAGGTTTTAAGATGGTTTCGGACATCATTAAAAAGCTAACAGAGTGCGACGGCGAAGTAGGTGCAGCAATTGCCGCCGAATTAATACGTGAAAAACGCGGCATCGAGCTCATTGCATCGGAAAACTTCGTATCGGAAGCTGTTATGCTTGCTGCAGGGACTCCTCTTACAAACAAATATGCCGAAGGTTACCCCGGTAAGCGTTATTACGGCGGCTGTGAGTGCGTTGACATTGTTGAAAACATCGCCCGCCGCCGCGCATGTGAGCTTTTCGGCGCTGAGCACGCGAATGTTCAGCCGCACAGCGGCTCGCAAGCAAATACAGCCGTGTATTTTGCCCTTCTAAAACCGGGTGACACTGTTATGGGAATGAGTCTTGCTCACGGCGGTCACCTGACACATGGAAGCCCCGTTAATCTGTCAGGACTTTATTTTAATTTTGTTCCCTACGGAGTTGATGATGACACTCATTTTATAGACTACGATAAAATGGGAGAAGTTGCCCGAAAGTGTAAGCCTCGTATGATAGTTGCAGGCGCATCCGCATATCCACGTATAATTGATTTTGCCCGTATGCGTGAGATTGCCGACTCAGTTGGCGCTTACCTTATGGTTGATATGGCTCATATCGCCGGCCTTGTCGCCGCCGGGCTTCATCCGAGCCCCGTCGGCATTGCCGATGTCATCACATCAACAACGCATAAAACGCTGCGCGGCCCGCGCGGCGGGCTCATCCTTTGTAAAAATGAGCTTGCAATGCAAATCGACAAGGCTGTATTCCCAGGAATTCAAGGTGGGCCGCTCCTTCACATTATTGCCGCTAAGGCTATCTGCTTGGGCGAAGCCCTCACCCCGCAATTCAAGGAATATCAGCGGACTATTGTAAGAAACGCAAAGGCTCTTGCAGACTCGCTCCTTCGCCATGGATTCAAGCTTGTGTCCGGCGGCACCGACAACCATCTAATGCTTGTCGACCTTCGCCCGTTCGGCATCACAGGCAGGGATTTTGAGCGTCGCCTTGACGAAGTTCGCATCACCGTCAATAAAAACGCAATCCCAAATGATCCGCAGTCACCCTTCATTACAAGCGGCATCCGCATAGGAACGCCAGCTGTAACGACACGCGGAATGCGCGAAGCAGAAATGGATGTGCTCGGTGAGCTTATATGCCTTGCGGCAACCGACTTTGAAGGGTCACGCAAGAGTATCATCAATACTGTTGATGAGCTGACCTCCGCTTTCCCCCTTTACCAATAAGCACATAGTATATTACGGGGCGATGGAATTTCAGTTGCTTCATCAATTATAGATTGCGTTTTAGCACAGTGGTAACAAAAAGGCAGAGGTTATGATTGGAATTTTTGACAGCGGTCTTGGAGGGCTGACAGCCCTTAAAGAACTACGATCTCTTTTACATAACGAAGATATTATTTACTTCGGTGATACGGGGCGCGTGCCGTACGGTACGCGCTCGCGTGAAACAATTATAAAATACGCGCGCGAGGATATGCGATTTCTTATAACTCATAGCGTTGACGCTGTCCTCGTCGCTTGCGGAACTGTAAGCTCCGCTGCTCTCGATGTATTAAGCGCCGAATTTGACGTGCCTATATTCGGTGTCATTGACAGCGCGGCCAAAACCGCCCTGCGGGCGACAAAAAACGGTCGCATTGGTGTTATTGGTACGAATGCCACAATTGGCAGCGGCGCTTTTGAGCGCTCTATCCGCTCTCACGCAAGGAATAATATTGACGCAAAGCGCGAGCCGGAGATATATAGCGTGGCATGCCCGCTTTTCGTCCCGCTTGTGGAGGGCGGATTTGTCACTCCGGGCGATGAAATAACGCTTGCCGCTGCTCGTCGCTACCTGTCACCGCTTGCCGCCTCCGGCATTGATACACTTATTCTTGGCTGCACTCACTATCCGATAATAAGCTGGGCAATATCGGCTGCGTTGCCCGGCATTACTCTCATCAGCAGCGGGCGTGCGGCGGCTGATGATCTTGCCGCGCGCATCGCCTCTGGGGAAATTAAGACAAAAAATCCGGGAGACGGCTCTGTCCGCTGTTACGTTAGCGACAAAACAGAGGATTTTGAAGCTATTGCTTCCATTTTTATGGGCGGAGAGCATATTAACAGCGTTAGCAAAATTGATATTGAAAAATATTGAATAAAATTTATCGAAGAAAGGAAGCGACGTGGAAACACAGCATAAACCGGGCTTTGGTATAGTTGGTCTTGGAATAGGTCGCGCCCATATGGACGCCGCAGCCACATCAAGGCTCTCTACTCTTGCCGCTGTATGCGACATCGTACCTGAAAAACTGGAAAAGGCAAAGAAAAAATATCCGTATGTGCATACATACGAAAACTTTGAAGAAATGCTCGCCGATCCAGGCGTTGATATGGTCAGCATTTGCCTGCCAAGCGGTATGCACGCCGAATTCGCCATCCGCGCGGTGGCAGCCGGAAAGCATGTGCTCATTGAAAAGCCAATTGATATAACGGAAGAGGCTGCCCGACGCATAATTGAAGCTCGTGATAAATATGACGTGCGTGTCGGCGTAGTCCATCAGAACAGATACAACGCCTGCATGGCGCCTATAAAAAAAGCAGTTGATTCAGGGCGTCTCGGACGCCTCATCCTCGGAACTTTTGCTGTCAAGTGGTTCCGTGAACAAAGTTATTATGAAAACGGCTGGCACGGAAGCTGGAACATGGACGGCGGCGGTTCGCTTATGAATCAAGCCATTCACACAATCGACTTAATGTGCTGGCTTATGGGCGAGGTTACATCCGTCCGCTCCGTCATGGGTGTCTACGCTCACAATATCGAGACTGAAGACATGACGGCTTCCGTCATCACGTTTAAAAACGGGGCTGCCGCTACATTTGTCAGCACAACATGCGCCTATCCCGGAATATCAACGGACATACAGCTTTACGGCACAGGCGGCACAATCGAAGCTGACGCCGATGTTCTCCGCACATGGAAGCTGCGCGACAGCGCTGATGAGGAGGCAGAGGAAGAAGAAATGCTGCGTCTTTACGGCGCCGGCAACAGCGGTGCTTGCAGAGCTGATCCTACGCTCTTAGTCGGCCATCAAGCTGTCATTGAAGATATGGCAGATGCTGTTATAAACGGACGCGACCCGTTTGTTCCCCCGGAGGAAGCCATAAAGAGCGTTCGCATAGTAGAGGCTATTTACAAATCGGCAAGAACCGGAGAAGTAGTATTTCTTGATTAAGTAATTTTAATGATAATGTCAGGGCAACACTTCTTGTGCCCTTATATATGGTGAGAAATATGTCGCAATCAGTTTTTAACCCCGGTATTGTTTCTGTGACATTCAGGTCTCTTGATATAAAAAACGTCGTATCTCTATCCCAGAAGGCTGGCATTTCGGTAATCGAGTGGGGTGGCGATATTCACGTGCCGCATGGCAGCATAGCGGTGGCGGAGACTGCTGCTGCTCTTTGCCGCGACGCCGGTATAGCTTGCCGATGCTACGGCTCATATTACTGCCTGCCGGAGAGTGGCGAAGGTTTTAGCGACGTGCTTGACACAGCTTGCGCTCTCGGATGTCGTCTAATTAGGGTATGGGCAGGGATCTACGCGTCCGCCGATGCTGACGATAGCTACCGTAAATCCCTTGCCCGTCGGCTTCGCGCCGATGCTGAAATTGCCACTAAGTATGGGGTTGGTATTACGCTTGAATATCACGGCGGCACGCTGACTGACAACGCCGAAAGTGCTCTCCGCCTTCTTGATGACGCGGGGGCTGATAACGTATACCTTCACTGGCAGCCAAATCAATTTGAGAGCTTTGAGTACAACATCGCCGCCCTGCGCCGTGTTGCTCACCTCGTCGACTCCGTGCACGTTTTCGCATGGCGAGGACACGACAAATTCCCTCTCTCAGATATGAGCCGGGAATGGAGCGCTTATCTCGACATTCTTGCCTGCGAAGGACGAGAGATTGATTTAATGCTCGAGTTCCTTCCTGTCGAGTGTGAAGCTGACCTTATCCGCGACGCCGCGACGCTTCGCGCTTTAATTGCCGGCGTCACATCTAACAAATAAGCATTATGACGGAGCATATGTTAAAGATGAGTACGAAAAAGCCGAAAGCTGTTTTCATTTGCCGCAATATGGGCACAGTTTTGGATGTTTACTGTGAGGCGGTGATGAAAAAGCTCCGCGAATCTCTTGATTTCGTTGACCCAATCACAAAAGAAGAGGAAATTTATGCGCGACGTGATGAGCTTTCTTCCGTCGAGTATGCTTTCTCGACATGGGGAATGCTTCACCTGAAGACAGAAACAATCCGCCGCTATTTCCCCTCACTTCGCGCCATTTTTTATGCCGCCGGATCCGTTCAAGGCTTCGCCCGCGAATTCTTAGACTGCGGCGTTGCTGTTTTCTCGGCGTGGGGAGCAAACGCTGTGCCTGTCGCACAGTTTACATACGCACAAATCATCCTTTCTATGAAAGGTTATTATCATCGCCTGCACAACGGCGGCGGGGTTTGGTTAAACCGCACGTCAAAAGTTCGCTTCCCCGGCTTTTTTGGCGACGCTGTTGGCATAATCGGCGCCGGTATGATAGGGCGACTTGTCATCAACATGCTCCGCGACACAGGTGTGCGCATTCTTGTCTATGATAAATTTTTATCTGCAGATGAAATTGCTGCACTTGGTGGCGAAAAAGCCGAACTTACCGACATATTCTCATCGTGCTGCGTCATCTCAAACCACCTTGCAAACAATCCTGCTACCGTCGGTATGCTCAATTATTCTCTTTTTTCGGTTATGCGTGACGGCACCATATTTATTAATACAGGACGCGGCGCGCAGGTTGTTGAAGCCGACCTTATCCGCGCTCTCACCGAGCGCCCCAGTTGTATTGCGCTTCTTGATGTAACTGATCCTGAACCGCCAGCACCCGACAGTCCGCTTCTTTCGATGAAAAATGTTTTTCTCTCACCTCACATTGCCGGCTCAATCGGTAACGAAGTTTGGCGCATGGCGGAATATATGTACGATGAGTTTGTTTCTTTTTCTTCGGGTAAACCTGTTAGGTACCGCGTGACAAAAGAAATGCTTGAAACGATGGCGTGATGGAGGAAAATAAAATTGTCGGAGAAATATAAGTTTACGTATAAAACTATCGACAACGTGAGGCTTGCAGCCGAGCGCCTTGGTGTCGACATACCGCTTTCAACGGACACATCCGTTCTTGCACGCCCTGTAACCCTTACTTCACGTGTGACGCTTAAAAATTCGCTTGCTGTCCACCCCATGGAGGGCTTTGATGGCAATGCTGATGGCTCGCCAAGTGAGCTAACAAAGCGGCGTTATGACCGTTTTGCCCGCGGCGGCGCGGGCCTATTATGGTTTGAAGCGACGGCCGTATGCCCGGAGGGGCGCTCGTCGACTTATCAGCTCTGGATTCACGAAAACAACGTAGACGACTACGCTCATCTTGTTGATGAAATACACAAAAAATCTGATGGCGCCGCAGTAATTATACAGCTGACACATTCTGGGCGTTTTTCAAAGCCTGAAAACAAACCGGCGCCTATAATTGCATATCACAATCTGCTTTTTAATAAAAATTTAGACATTCCCGCCGATTATCCCGTCGCAACAGATGATTACCTTGACTCTCTTCAAGAAAAATACGTAAAAGCTGCAATACTCGCAAAAAAAGCAGGCTTTGACGGCGTTGATATAAAATCCTGCCATCGTTACCTCATGTCCGAGCTTCTTTCAGCCTACCAAAGAGGCGGCCGATACGGCGGCAGCTATAAAAACCGCACCCGCCTTCTGCGTGAGACTGTGCGCGATGTCATTTCCGCTTGTGGCAGCGACTTTATCATCGCAACGCGCATGTCTATATCTGACTGCGTGCCATATCCGTATGGGTTTTGCACGCGCGCCGACGGAAGCGTTGACCTAACTGAAGCAAAACAGCTTGCCGCGGAGCTTCGTAACCTCGGTATGAAGCTTTTCAACGTCAGCATGGGGACGCCTTATTACAACCCGCATATAAACCGCCCCTATGACAACGGCAGCTATGAGCCGCCGGAGGATCCGCTGTACGGTGTGGCGCGCTTAATTAACTGTGCAGCCGAGCTTCGATGTGAAGTACCGGGCATGACATACGTCGGAACCGGGTATTCATATTTGCGTGGTATTGCTCCATATGCTGCCGCAGGTGCGTTGTCTTTTGACAAAATTGATATTGTAGGATTTGGGCGCATGGCATTTGCCTACCCCGACTTTGCCCGCGATATGATAAATGGTCAGTTTGACAGCCGACGCTCGTGCATTTCATGCGGTAAATGCGTGGAGCTTATGAGAGCAATCGCGCCTGCCGGGTGTCCTGTGCGCGATAAGCTTTATCTGCCGATTTATAAAGAACACTGTATGAGAGGATAGTATAATGATGAAACAACTTACCGGTATCAATAATTCCTCTTTTAAATCATACGTACTCGTCACAGGAGGCGCGCGGGGTATCGGGCGCGGTATTTCCCTTTACCTTGCAAACCGCGGCTTCACAGTCGCCGCCGTCGGCACGCGTCCGCCTGACAATGCCTCGGTCGCTGAATTTGTGCGCGAGCTGAAGGAGGCAAACGACGAGTGCTCATATATACAGGGCGATATTTCGTCCTCTGACGACAGGCGCTATATAATTGATGAGTTTTACCGCCGCTACGGGCGTCTTGATGTCCTCGTCAACAACGCAGGCGTTGCGCCGACTGTTCGTGCCGACCTGCTTGAGATGACGGAGGAAAGCTTTGACCGTGTGCTCGGCATAAACCTCCGCGGCGCTTTCTTTCTTACGCAATATGCAGCAAAACGCATGATAGCTGATGAGCCATCCGGCGCACCGCGCATGATTATAACAGTGACAAGCATATCAGCCGATGTATCAAGCACCAACCGCGGCGAATACTGCATATCAAAAGCCGGGCTTTCGATGGTAGTAAAACTGTTTGCCGACAGGCTGGCGCAGTACGGCATCAATTCCTATGAAATCAGGCCCGGCATAATTGAAACGGATATGACAGCCGGAGTAAAGGGCAAATACGAAGAAAAAATAAAAGGTGGGCTTTTACCGATTGCCCGTATGGGGCAACCGGAGGACATTGCAAAATGCGTTTATTCCCTTGCATCCGGTCTTTTCACCTATACAACCGGCAGTGTTTTTTACATCGACGGAGGATTTTCCCTCACAAGGCTTTGATGGGATTATACGATTGCTCCAAGCTTGATGCTTTTTGCAGCGTCATAATAAAAAAGTCAGGTCCATGAATTTATGAACCTGACTTTTTTCTTTTTTCAGTAAAAAATAAGCATCCATACCTTAAAACTTCGTTTCGCGGTATGGGGGAGATTATATTGCTCCTTGCTTTATAATACGGACACACTGGATATAGGTACGTTAATACCTCTGCTATTAAAAGATCTTATAAAATTATTCTTCCTCTTAGTCTTCTTCATCCTCTTCGTCTTCGTCATAATCGACGTCCTCGAAGAGCTCTTCATCAAATATAGCTGCTACTTTTTCAAATTCGTCGTCGTCTTCGATTGTGACAAGAATCTCCTCGCCACTTTCGTCTTCTTCGACACGGAAGATGACGTACTCTTCATCGTTGTCAACGGGCACAAGCGCCATATATGTTACGCCATCGACCTCTATCTGACCGATAAGCTCAAAATCGCTTTCGTTGCCCTCTTCGTCGGTCAGCGTATAGAAACCATCAGCAAAATTCCCTTCCATTTTCTTTGATAAGCGGGCACTATGTGTGGCTCCGCGCATTCCTTTCATAATATAATAACGATGCGCCGCGGCACCGTAATGCTATTATATTATTATAAACACCGTCCGTTGTCAAGTGCGTAAGGTGATGTATATTGTCGTTTTCTCCCAGATTTTTATGCCTGTTGCGACACATTGCGTTTATTTTCCGCTAAAGCTGCTTTAGCAGCTTTAGCAGCTTTAGCGTGAGCGCAAATAAATGATAGCGGGCACTCATCACAGCGAGGGGAGCGGGCACGGCAATAATCACGCCCAAACAGCACAATCCTATGGCAGAAAGCACTTTGCTCTTCCGGTTTTATTATCTCCGAAAGTATTTTCTCTACTCGCAAAGGATCACGAAGTGACTCTTCGTATAGCCCAAGCCGTCCGCATACGCGAATACAGTGCGTATCAGCAACAATCCCCGGTATTCCGTTAACGTCCCCAAGTATGAGATTAGCAATCTTACGTCCGACACCCGGAAATGAAAGCATCTCTTCCATTGTATTCGGCATAACGCCGCCAAAGCGCTCTATTAGCATAGCGCTTTCATCGCGTATGTTTTTTGCCTTTACACGATAAAGCCCACACGGCTTTATAATGCGCTCAATTTCATCAAGCTCCCCTTCTGCAAGTGTTTCTGGTGTTGGGAAACGGCTAAAAAGCTCACGTGCGACTTCGTTTACACGTGCGTCTGTGCACTGGGCTGAAAGGCGAGCCATTATAAGAAGCCGCCACGGATCACCGTCGCTATTAAGAGAGCTCACAGCGTCAGGATAAAGGTCGCTTAGAATTTCCGTCGCAATCTCACCAACTCTTATTTTCTCCGCTTTTGTTAATTGTGATGCCCTTTTTTTCGTTTTCTTTTTTTCAGCCATTTATTATTAACCTGTTGCATTATTTATCGTGCCATTTGCGTTGTAATTGCTGTTGCTTTCGCTTCCATTGCTTTCTTCTTCGCCGTCGCCGCTGAAGTCAAGTCCAAAATATTGGGTAAAAACATCGCGAACCGCAACGCCTGCCCAAGCTCCCTTTGCTCCCTGCTCAATAACGCATGTTGCGACAATCTCCGGATCATCGAACGGCGCAAATCCTACAAAAACGGCGTTGTCGCTTTTGTTTTTGCTTATCTGAGCCGTTCCTGTCTTGCCGCCAACCTTTATAGGATAATTGTCGAAGAGTGTCGCGACAGTGCCCGTCTCAGTAACCGTCTGCAACGCGTTTAAAATGAATTTGACGGTTTTCTCCGATACCTCTATGCTGCTCAGCACCTTTGGTTTAGCTTCGTAAATTATTTCATTAGTGCCGTATTTTCTAACGCTGCCAAGGATGTGGGCACTGCGCCGCTCACCACAGTTTATAAGCGTAGACATATAAACGCTTATCTGAAGCGGCGAGAAAAGGTTGTCAGACTGGCCTATCGCTGCCGCAAGTGTATCACCGGGGTTCCACGGGTCAAGGCCGCTTTCCTCGCGGTAATCGGGGCCGGCAAGGACTCCCGTCGACTCGGGAAGCTCAATGCCTGTTTTCTCACCAAGTCCAAAGGCACGGCAGTATTTATTCATTCTTTGAATCGTTAAAATACGCCCTATTTCATAGAAGAAATAGTTGCACGAAACTGTTATCGCCTCGGATACGTTTATCGGACCGTGGCTTTTCCCAGTAAAAATATAAAGCCAGCAGCGCGGCGTAAAGCCGCTGTCCTTATAATATTCGTATTCGCCCTTTGTATTGATAATTGTTTTTTCATTTATTATTCCCTCTGACAGGGCAGCAGCAGCCACAGCCGGTTTAAATGTCGAACCGGGCGGATATGTTCCCTGAAGCGCACGATTGAAAAGCGGTGCCGCTTCGTCCGCCGATAACTTTTCAAAATCCCCGCTGTAAGTTGCAAGATTAAAGCTTGGATATGAAGCAAGCGCCAGCACAGCCCCGGTCTTAACATCAATAACGGTTAAGGCACCGGCGTCGGCATCCTCCCCGTCAAGATCACCTTCAGTTAATGCTGCTTGCTTGTGAACATATTCAATGTTGCCTTTCAACGCCTTCTCCGCCGCTGCCTGTAGCTCTATGTCGATTGTCAGATACACGTCACATCCGGCAACAGGCTCTTTTTTTACGTACTGATCAACGATGTTGTCGTATTCGTCCTCGATTATAACCATTGTGCCGTCGACGCCATGAAGGTATTTTTCAAACGCTGCCTCGACTCCGTCCCGTCCTACAATAGCATCAAGCGGATATCCCTGCTCCGTATAATATTCAACGTTGCCCGACGGGATTTTCCCTGTGCGTCCGAGTATGTGTGATGCGACGCCCGACACAAGGTAAACGCGGTTTGCAGTAGTCGTCACGGAAAAACCGCGAAGCGAACCTTCTTCAAGGTATGTTATGAGCTTTATATCGGCATCGGTAGCAATCGTATACGGGTTAAGCTCCGAAAAATCGTTTGCTTCCATATCATAACGAAGACGAAGAAGAAAATCGGCTGTCTCGTTATCATAATCATTTAAAAGTTCGCCGTTTTTATCAATGATTCCGTATCTTGTCGCAAGCTTTGTCACAACATCATCAAGCGTAACCGACGATGGTCCGGCCTCAAGCGTAAGCTTCAGATTATAAAGCGAGCGCATTAAATCATCTGGCGCAAGTAGTTTTTCAAAATACGAAAGCGCGTAAGGGTATGTCTCCCCCTTTATTATTGTACCTATGTCTTCAATGCCCAGGTTTGAGAGAAGGCGGCTCAAGCGAGCTGAGTTTGTACTTGATTCAAAAAACTCCTCATTCACTGTATAGTTTGGGAATGTGCCCTCGCCGGGGAACGCTATCTCTCTTAGCTTGTATGTAGCGTCCGACGATTTGATTGCGTCGTAAATGCTGAGAAGAGCAGCGTTGAGCTTTGCGTTGTTTTTCATCGAAAGCGTGCCGTAGTCAAGCGCTATATTATACGTATACTTATTCACAACGAGCGGCGTCCCGTTTCTATCGAATATCTCACCGCGCTGCGCTTGAATCTTAACAGTACGCTCGTATGTTGTCGAGTCAACAAAATCATAGAAATCCCGCCCGGCTATTTGTATGTTAATCAGCCGGGCTATAAATATAAGCGAAACAAAAACAAAAAAAGCTGCGATAGCCAAGATGCGCGCTGTATGGCGCCCGCTTTTAGCATTCGGGTTTTTCTTTGTTTTTCTGATCTTATTCCTTCGGTTTTTCATCTTTAGGCTTCGATAATTTGTATACCGGCAACAGAAGCAACGCCGGTAGTGGTGATAGGGTGGCTGTTGATAAGAATTCCGGGATAAGTACATCACTCATGGCATCAATGATATCCACTGACTGCCACGTAAATGCTATATATATTGATGTCGTAAAAAACCGTATGACACAACAACCTATTACATAAATTATATAAAGCAAAATGCTGCGTCTGTAATAATCGTCTGCAAGCAGACCAGAAAAATATCCGACGAGCATGTAAATCAAAGGTAAAAGCGATATGCCCGTTCCGCCGATGGCACTTGCAACAAAGCCGAGGAAAACACCTAATATAGAGGCTGATTTTTCATTGTCGTAAAAGCCAATTGTCGCGATTGTCAATATTAAAATGTCAGGCGAAGAAGAAAACGGGCGAAAGCGGCTGAAAAATGTAGTTTGGAGAAGAGCCATGAAGACACAGAGCAATGTATATGCAGTGTACTTTGCAATGATACCGCTTGTAATGCCACCTTTGAATTTTTCTCCTACTACAATAACTCCCGCCCGCGGAAAAATATAGCGAAAAAGACTCTTTACAGAATCAGCTGCTCGCACAATAAGCGGTACTCTCTCGCCTTTATGTGCTTTTTCATTTTGCTTGTTGTTATTCGGTACGTGATTCATATGATTTTATCACCATAACACGTGTCAAACCTTCAAGATCTGCCGTGGGACGTACATAAGCCGTCACGGTGCGGCTGTATTGGTCGGGCTCAACGGACTCGACGATGCCAATAACAAGACCGCGCGGATAGATACTGCCAAGACCGCTTGAAAGGACACGGTCGCCATCCTTCACATCAGAATCGGTTGCAAGATACGTCAGCTTGCAAAGCCCCGAGGTGCGTAAGTCAAACGAGCCCTCGATAAGCCCGAGCTCACCCGTGCGTTCGACATATGCGCCGACAGCGGACGCTGACTCGATAATCGTTAAAACCTTGCTCCAGTTTGTACCGGCTTCCGTTACGTACCCGACAATTCCGTCTGCCGTGATGACTGGCAAATCTGCTGTTACACCGTCATCTGTTCCGACATTAAGCGTAAATACAGTCATGTAGTTTCCTACTTCATGTCCAATTATGTCGGCAACAATAAGATTGAATTCCGTATGTTCACGCGCAAGTTCAAGGTACTCATAAAGCCACTCGTTCATCTTAATGATGTCTTCGATTTCATAATACTTGTTTTTATATTCGGCGAGCTCACGCTTGAGCGCTTCGTTTTCTGCTTTTAAACGCTCAAATTCAGTAAAGTATTCAGTAAAGCCTGCAATAGCATCAGTTGCTTTCATCATAAGGCTTTGCGCTGGCGTAAGTATGGTCGCAATAGTACTGCGGACATAGCTTGAAAGACCCATTAGCGTCAAAACCGACGGCACGATGACGAGCGCCAGCGCTATGCAAAGCATTATAATGAAAAATCTACTTTTTGTTATCTTCACCGCAGTATACCTCGCCTTCCGACGTGCTTGCCCGTCATTTTAATTATGACGTTAGCGCGTTCTATACATAACGGCACCAGGATATTTGTCCTCGGACTCTATGACGCGCCCAATCCCGATAGCCACAGCGTCAAGAGGATGCTTCGCACGCAAAACGCGTATGCCTGTAACGCCGGATAATAAAACATCAAGTCCTGCAAGCAGCGCTCCGCCACCTGCAAGCATTATACCGCTGTCATATATATCACCAGAAAGCTCCGGCGGCGTGTTTTCAAGCGTCGTGCGCAGCGCATCTACTATATGCGAGACCGGCTCCGTTATAGCCTCGCGTATGTTTGCCGAATTTATCGTAATTGTTGTCGGAAGCCCGCTGAGTAAGTTGCGTCCACGCACTTGCATCTCAGAGCGGTCGGCAGTAGGATGTATCGAGCCTATGTTTTTCTTTAAAAGCTCCGCTGTTGACTCTCCAATAAGCACATTGAACCTGCGGCGCATGTAGCCGACAATGGCCTCGTCCATCTCGTCGCCCGCTATGCGAAGCGACGTCGATAAAACAATGCCGCCAAGACTTATGACGGCAACCTCAGTCGTACCACCACCAATATCACATATCATATGCCCGCGCGCCTCGCCAATTTTTAAGCCTGAGCCTATCGCCGCAGCTATCGGCTCCTCAATAAGAGCCACACTCTGCGCTCCTGCTTCAAGCGTTGCATTCTCAACGGCCCGCTTCTCAACTTCCGTAACGCCGTATGGTATGCATATGACGACGCGCGGACGCGTCAACATCGTGTTGCCTGATACTTTTTTGAAAAATTGGTGCAGCATCGCCGCCGTCACGTCGAATTCGGCTATGACGCCATCCTTGAACGGTCGCATAGCAATTATCGATCCTGGCGTGCGCCCAAGCATAAGCTTCGCGTCAGAACCTACTGCAACTACTTTTCCGCTTTTTGCCTCTATTGCAACAACGGATGGCTCGCGAAGCACTATGCCTTTTCCTTTGACATATACGATCGTATTCGCCGTGCCTAAGTCTATACCTATGCTTCTCGACATGTAAGCTTTTTTAGCGGTCCCCCGCACCCTTTCGTTTATATTAATTGTTTGTTTTCGCTTTTAAACTTAACCCAATACCTTACAAAAGTCTTGTCCCTCTGCAACCCAGCCTAAACATCGAAACATCGTTTCAATGCGTGAAAACTGTTCTTTTACTCTTAATCGCAGCATCCGTTGCGAATATAAAAACAGAGATATAATACTTTATATTTTCAAACTTTGCTCTTTATATCATATCATTGTCAATATTGTTATCACTAAATTATTATCTTGATAAAAGCCTAAGCTTCTTTACCCTTTTATAAAACTTCGACACCAAAATGAGAGAGCAACCGGGAAAGAGCTGCCTTCGGCAGTCCGACGACAGCAAAGTAATCGCCGTTTACCGCCTCGACAAAAGCTCCGCCTCTTTCTTGGACACCGTAGGCGCCCGCTTTGTCAGCTGGTTCTCCTGTTTTTATATAGCGGTCTATTTCGTCGTCTGTAAGACTTTTCATTTTTACCTCGGTTTTTACGCGCTCACACTCGGTGCGTATCGTACCGTTCGCACCATCGTCACCCACAGCATAATTTGCAACTGCAACGCCTGTATAGACGATATGTGTTCTGCCTGATAGAGCCTTCAGCATTTTATGGGCGCTGACATCGTCTTCCGGTTTGCCAAGAATTACGCCGCCGATGTTGCCCTCCCCGGGCAAATAAACTACCGTATCGGCGCCAATGACAACAGCTCCCGGATGCTTAATAGCTACTGCCTCTGCTTTTCGGCGGGCAAGGATAAGCACAGTATCTTCGGGCGGAGTACCGGGCGGAACGGATTCGTCCGCGTCCGCCACATCAACTGTAAATGACAGCCCAAGAGATTCCATTATATCGCGTCTGCGCGGAGATCGTGAGGCGAGTATGATTTCTGCTGTTCTTTTATCAGCGGCAACAGTGTTTGTTTTTTCTTTTTTCATTTAAGCCCTGTCGAACCGAAGCCGCGATCACCGCGTTCAGTCTCGCCAATGTCATCGGTTTCAATGAGATCTACAGCGTATATGGGGATAAGGAGCATTTGGGCTATCCTGTCTCCCGGGTGAACGGTAAAAAGTGCTGATCCGTGATTTTTAAGCCCGACGAAAATTTCTCCGCGGTAATCAGGGTCTATGATGCCTATCCCGTTAGTAAGCGTTATGCCGCGCTTGAAAGCAAGGCCGCTGCGAGCGCAAACGACAGCCACCGTTCCCTCCGGAACGGCCACAGCAATACCGGTTGGTATCGATTTAATCTCACCGACAGCCAACGTTATGTTTTTATCGCCGCAATAACGCAAATCAAGCGCCGCGGCTCCGGCTGTTGCATATTCGGGGATTGTTGCATTTGGATAAACCTTTTTTATAAGAAGCTTCTTTCTTTCAATCATAAATAATAATCCTTTTATGATAAAGAATATCAAAAAATTGTAAACACATTTTAACGGTGTTTTAGCGATGAGCAATCGGCGAGTGTGGCGGCAAGCGAGCGATGAGTGCGTAAATCATTCGTTTTATTTTATACGCCGGAAGCCGCCGCTTTTAGGCGCCGAGCCTGACTTATACATGCCTATAACTTCATCAACTTCTGCAGGTGTTTCAACAGTAAATAAAAACGAGTGAGCGGCAAAGTGACATTCGGCAAGCTCGCCGGCTTTGTCGCCCATATATATGGGAACGCTATTATATATAACCGAGCGGCAACGTCCTGTTTTTGCCGATGCCGGTTCCTCAGCTATAATTGGGAATACAGCGCCTGTCCTGTCAACAAGGTCTGCTCTTTTCTGGCAAAGGTCGCCTCTGCACTCCCCGTCAAGGCTCCTTATGACGCATCGCCCCGTCGTCATAAGCGGAAGCCTGCCGTAAACTATCCCTGTTGACGGGAAGCTCTTTGCTATATAATCCATCTGTGACAGTGTAAGCTCAGGTGATATCTCAATTCGTGATGTTCCGCGAGATACAGCGGCGCTTGCTGCATACGCATTAGTTATATTAAACCGAAAGCTTGCTGTTATACACAATCCAAGTCCCAAAACAAGCGGTAGCTGCGCGTGGTTTGAAATTACCGCGTGTTTTGCGCCCATCGCCACAGCGCGACGTATAAGTGCTTTAATTCTGTTCGTTTCATTTTCATCGTCATATATGACTGCCGGCATGATAAAGCCGTTTGCCGCCTTATTATATGCTCCGAGCGGCAGATATATCTCATCAAAATACCGCTTCGCTTCTTCCGTTACCTGCGCGGGCGATAAAAACACCGCCGCTTTGACAGTACGCTCCCCCGTCGCTGAATTCGTGGTGACAAAGCCTGGCGCAGGTATTGTTTCCGGCAGCTCCTTTGCTGTTCGCCCCGTCGTCGTCAGGGCTGATGCTGCCCGCCGGCGAAGGTCATTGAGCGCCGCCGCCGACATAGTAAGCGCAGGGTCGATTTTAACGTCAATTTTCGTATCTTGTGTCACGGTAAAAGGCGTGTTGCCGAACTTTGAGAGCTGTTTTATCGCATATTCAGCCGTAATCGGCCTATTTTTCGCCGCCTCAGGCACGTCTCCAGCAACAGATGCAGCGCCAAACGCTGTTTTCAGCGTAAAAAGCGACTTCTCACCGTGCCGTAAAACGAGCGACATTTCGGTAATCTTAACTTTTTCCGGCTCCGGCGGCACAGAAGACACCATCTCTGCACGTGCTGTCGCCAATTTATCAGCTTCGGTTCGAGTGCCAAGCATGAGGTGGGGAGATTTATAAACATCACCTGTGAAATAAGCGTCCGTAAAACCAGAGCGCGAGAATACGTCACTTAAAAAGCGAATCTCACTCTCAGTTGCATCACGGCGCTCGTCAATCAAGCGTTTATATATGGAGGTGACGTTATAAACATACCCCGGGCTTCTCATCCGCCCCTCTATTTTCAGAGAAGCGACGCCACTGTCTATAAGTTCTGTCATGTGGGCGGCAAGGCAAAGATCCTTTAGCGATAGCGGATAGCAGCCGCTGTACGGCAGCCGACATGGCTGCGCGCATTCACCTCTATTTCCGCTGCGTCCGCCTATCATTGAGCTCATAAGGCACTGCCCTGAAATTGAAACGCACAGGGCGCCGTGAACAAACACCTCAATCTCAACTGGGGATCCCGAGCATAGTGCCCTCAGATTGGAAAGCGACAGCTCGCGAGCGCATATCATGCGCGTAAAACCGGCTGCCGCTAAATATTTGGCTCCTAAAGTCCCGTGACCACCCGCTTGTGTTGATGCGTGAAGCGGCAAGTCGGGGAAATAACAGCGAAGAAGCTGAGCTAAGCCAAGATCGGTAACAATAAGCGCATCAGCGCCGACAAGGTAAAACTGCTCAGCTTGGCAGAGTGCATAATAAAGCTCGCGGTCACGCACAAGCGTGTTAAGAGTTGCATAGACGCGTACACCATGTGCATGGCATAGCGAAACGGCGGCGGAAAGCTCGTCTTTCGTAAAGTTTTTCGCTCCCATTCTTGCATTGAAAGCGCCGCCGCCAAGATAAACGGCGTCTGCTCCCGCTGCAACAGCGGCGCGGAGCGCCTCTGGCGAACCTGCGGGCGCGAGCAACTCTGGAGCCTTTGGTTTTTTCATTATATATTACTGTTCCTTTGTTTCCTTTGCCGGCTCTAATTTTTCACGTAGCTCTGCGTTTTCAGCCTTTAGCCTGTTGACATTAGCAGCATAGAGAGCCACCTGAGCCTCAAGATTTTTTACTTTTTTCTGTAGTTTAATTTTTTCACTGCAGTATTCAAGAGCACAAAGGAGCGCAGCCTCAAGTTTTGAGCAGCGTGGGTTCTTTGATGTTATCTGCCTTATCTTATTGTCAATTTCAGCGACGACATAACAAACGAAATCCTCGTTTTCATCGGATCTCACTGTCATTCCAATATCGGCTATCTCAATATCGTATTTTTCCATTCCTAAATTGACACATCCTTTCGACTACTTTGCGTGAGCTTACGGTGGCTTTTTTAGCTTTGCATCGATAAAATAATCCTATAGAGATTCAGGGTTGCAAACCAAGGGCAGCAGCGATATAATATCATTGCGGCCACTTCGCCGCATTATAGCATATTCTGTTTTATTATAATATATTTCCCGACATAATGGAATACTTTCGCCGAAAATTTTAGGTGTCTCGGTCAATGATAATATAGGCGAGACTACCATGAAAGGGATTTCTCCTCAAATGAGCGATAATATCAAAAAAGTTATACTTTGCAAATACGGTGAGGTGGCGCTGAAAGGCGCTAACCGCCGCACGTTTGAGTCTGCTATGCTCAAGGATATCGCGCGCCGCGTGCGCCGATATGGAGACTTTGACATATACACAGCGCAGAGCACTGTTTACATCGAGCCGAAGGAGGGTGTTGATGTTGATTTTGAAGGCATGAAAAATGCCATTTCCCGCGTTTTTGGCATCTCCGCATATTGCGAAGCCGCTGTTTGCGAGAAAGATATCGACGCTATCCGCTGGACAGCAGGCATATATCTGCCGCCCCTTCTGCGCAGTGCCTCAACTTTCCGCGCTGAAGCCAAACGAGCCGATAAAGCTTTCCCAATTAAGTCTCCTGAGCTTGCAGCGGAGATCGGTAGAGTCGTTTTATCATCGGTTCCCGGTATTAAAGTCAACCTTGACAACCCGGACATAACTGTTAGGGTAGAAATCCGCGAGCGCGGAGCCTATATACACGCAGGGCAGACTCGCGGTGCTGGAGGTATGCCAATCGGCACCGGCGGGCGTGCTATGCTGCTCCTTTCGGGGGGCATAGACAGTCCCGTCGCCGGGTTTTTGATGATGCGCCGCGGCGTGACAGTCGACGCTGTCCACTTTGAAAGTTTTCCGTATACAGGTGAGCAGGCGAAGGAAAAAGTGCTTACGCTCGCACGCATTTTATGCGGATGGAGCAATACGATGAATGTTCGCATCATATCTGTCGCCCGCATACAGGAAGAGCTTCGTGCAAAGTGTGACGAAAGTTATCTTACTATTCTTCTGCGCCGCTTCATGATGCGCCTTGCCGAGCGCGCGGCGCGCGAGGCAGGTGCTGGCGCCCTCATCACAGGCGAAAGTCTTGGTCAGGTCGCGAGCCAAACAATGGACGCTCTTATTGTCACAGACAATGCTACAAGTGTGCCCGTTTTCCGCCCCTGCATCGGGATGGATAAAGAAGACATCATTAAAATATCGCGTGAAATTGATGCTTTTGAAACATCCATTTTACCTTATGAGGACTGCTGTTCTATATTCACCCCGCAGCACCCAAAAACACGCCCCTCCCTTGAGCGTGTGCTTGAGCAAGAGGCAAGGGTTGATGTCGACGCTTTGATTGAGGAAGCATGGGCAACGCGCCAGCTTGTAACTGTAACAGAGGAATTTTAATATTACTTCTATAAAAACCTTATCGTCGCACGATTTAATGAATAACTTTAAACAATATTATTTTAAATCATAAAAGTCGAGCTTATGAGAAACTCGACTTTTTTATTTTGCTACACCCGTAATTTACTTTTCCCTTGCCCTCTTCCCTTATGGCTTTCTGTGTTTATTTGACCGCCCGCACCGCAAACAAGGATAGCGTGCGAGATGCTCTCTATATTAAGGCTTCCGTTTGCTGTGCTTATTTCTCCGTCAGTACAGAAACGATGAACGTTGTCTATTGTCAGTTTAGGCACGCGGCGGAATGTCAATATGTCCCGGAGTTTATCTGTTGGGCGGAGAGTCTTTTTATCGATATGTTCGCCACGCTTATATAAACCGACGAGCTTAATAAATGTCATGCGGGAAACGTTTTTTACCATAATGACGTCAAGCAACCCGTCGCTTGGCTCAGCGGCAGGCGCCGCTTCAAACCCGCCACCATAATAGCGTCCGTTTGCGACAAGACATAAGAGAAAATCGTCCTCAATATTCTCCCTTTTGTTTGCCTCGTCGTAAAGTGAAAGCTTTAGGTGCTCTGTTGTTTTTTTAACAAGCTCAATCCCGCAACTGACAATATAAGCGGAAGCGCCGTGAAAAGGAGAGAACCTGCTTTTCTTAAGATTGTTCGTGCGCTCGGCAACGGCACTGTCAAAACCGATGTTTAAAACGTTAAGAGCGTATCTATCATTATAGCGAATAACGTCACAAGCCGTTTCTTCCTCCATTTTTGAGGAAAGCTTGAAAAAGTCATTCCCCGTGCCCGTCGGAACCGGTGTCAATACTGTTCGCTTACCGGCACCTGCTCGCATGATGCCATTTACGGCTTCATTCTGTGTGCCGTCGCCGCCATATACGAAAACGCGGTAATAACCGCCACCAGAAAGGCGAGCTTCAAGGAATTCGGTGGCATCTCCAGGGCGCGTTGTAATGTGCACCTCGCCGTCAAGTGTTCTTGTGTCTGGCAAATGTCCGCTTCCGGCAGCCGGATTTAATATATGCAAGGTTTTTATCATTTTATAGAGATGTCTCCTTTTATCAGTTGCAAATAATTATTCACCAAAAATCAAAAAACAAGCAATCAACAAAGTTCATCGACACTCGTCAGATGGTTTTCCACAGGCTTATCTGTTGATAGTGTTGAAATATAGGCTGTTTTTTATGATAAATCAAGGGGGTAGCATACAAGTTTTCCACAGCCGCTTTGTTTTAATATCAACATTTTAGACACTTTATTACGGATTTTTGATTGTATTGTGAAATAACCATGAACTGTGTAAAATATCACCTGTGGATTCACCAATACTTGCGGTCAAGCGAGCGAAGCTGAACTGCCTCGGCAACATGACGGGCAAGAATAGCCTCGCTTTCGTCAAGATCGGCTATTGTACGCGCAACACGCAGTATTCGATCGTATCCGCGCGCTGAAAGCCCCATGCGATTAAAAGCGCCCTCCAAAAGGCGCCGGCCGCTCTCGTCAAGCGTGCAAAAGCGCCTCATCTGCCGCGGCGTCAGCTCTGCATTGCACCTTGGGATCGCACCGCCCACGCCGCTTTCTTCCCACTCAGCATTTTTGACGCGGTGAGCGGCAAACTCCCTTGCCTTAATTACGCGCTGTCTTATCTCGGCTGATAGTTCGCCTGGCTCACCGCCACCCATTATTTCAGAGGAAGTGAGCGACGGAACCTCTATTTGTATGTCAATGCGGTCAAGGAGCGGGCCGCTGATTTTTGATAAGTACTTTGCTATATCGTCGCGGCGGCATGTGCACGGATGTGTCGGGTGTCCGTAATATCCACAGCGGCATGGGTTCATCGCGCATACGAGCATAAATGACGACGGATATGTGACACGCCCGTTTGCCCGCGTTATTGTCACTTGTCCATCCTCAAGCGGTTGGCGGAGTGATTCTGTAACGGACTTATTAAACTCAGGAAGCTCGTCAAGAAACAACACACCGTTGTGCGCAAGCGATATTTCCCCCGGCATCGGATTTTTGCCTCCGCCGACAAGGCTTGGCGCCGACATTGTATGGTGGGGCGAGCGGAACGGACGCTCCCAAATAAGTCCGCTTCCCGCCGGTAACATCCCCGATACAGAAAATATTTTTGTCACCTCAAGCGCTTCTTCAAACGAAAGTGGCGGCAATATTGACGGCAGGCGCTTCGCAAGCATTGATTTTCCCGTCCCGGGCGGGCCAATCAACAATATATTGTGCCCGCCTGCTGCCGCAATTTCAAGCGCCCTCTTCGCTTTAGCTTGTCCTTTGACGTCGGCAAAATCCGGCACACCCGTCAACATAGCCGGCTCAAGGCTCCTTGCCTTAGCAGGCGACAGCTTTACTTCTCCTCGCAAATGGGAAATTAGCGAGGAGACATCCTTAACGCCATATACATCGACGCCGGATACAACGGCAGCTTCGCTTGCATTTTCTTCAGCCGTGTAAAACTCGCGAATGCCAGCATCGCGTGCCGCTATGCACATTGATAAAACGCCGCGCACAGGCCTCACGCGCCCCGTCAAGGAAAGTTCGCCGACAAAGGATTTGTCGTCAGTAGTAATTTGCGGAATTACGCCTGCACATATAAGAATACCTGTCAGTATCGCAAGATCAAAGGCAGAACCTTCTTTTTTGCGGTCGGCAGGAGCAAGGTTAACTGTAATCGAAAGCTCCGGAAAGCGTATGCCGCTGTTTTCAGCAGCAGCGCGCACGCGCTCCTTCGCCTCGCGTACGACGGCATCGGGAAGCCCGACAATCTCAAATTGCGGCAACATTTTTACAGCGCTGCATTCCACTGTTACTATAAAGCCGTTTATTCCGTAAAGCCCAGCGCAATAAACGCTTGATATCACAACAGGCTCCCCTCCCAGCAAAAAGATATATACCGCCATGGTATCATATTATTTATAGTATTTTAACACAACATTAACATTTCTACAACGATACTGATAAAATATTCTAACACTGTTATGCTTTTCGAGAAAAAGCTTTGGGCTGCGGTGAAATCTTCTATTATTTCTATAATTCTATTGTGGCTTCGGGTTTACTTTCTCGGCAAAAAGTGATATTATAATATGACGGTTGAAGATAGTCACTTTTACATATATGAAAAATATTTTTGGCTAACATATAATCATGGGAGGAAATCCATATAATGACAATCAAGAGATTTAAAGAGTCGATGGATGGCAACCAGGCTGCTGCGCACGTAAGCTACGCTTTCACCGAAGTCGCAGCTATTTATCCTATTACGCCATCAAGCCCAATGGCTGACTTCGTTGATACGTGGAGCGCTACTGGGCGTAAGAATATTTTTGGCAATACTGTAAAGGTTGTCGAGATGCAGTCTGAAGCAGGCGCTGCCGGCACAGTACATGGTTCTCTTGCCGCTGGTGCTCTCACAACTACTTATACAGCTTCGCAGGGGCTTCTTCTTATGATCCCGAACATGTATAAAATCTCGGGTGAGCTCCTGCCGGGTGTTTTCCATGTGTCCGCGCGCACCGTTGCTTCGCATGCACTTAATATTTTTGGTGACCACAGCGACGTTTACGCCTGCCGTCAGACAGGTTTTGCGATGCTTGCATCTTCAAACCCGCAGGAAGTCATGGATCTTGGCGCGATTGCCCACCTGTCCGCTATAAAGGGCCGCGTTCCGTTCCTTCATTTCTTCGACGGCTTCCGCACAAGCCATGAAATTCAAAAGATAGAAACATGGGACAACGAACAGCTCGCCCAGCTTGTAGATTTTGACGCAATCAAGGCTTTTCGTACCCGCTCGCTCAATCCGGAGCATCCGGTTCTTCGCGGTTCAGCCGAAAACGGCGATGTTTTCTTCCAGCACAGAGAAGCTGCCAATAAGTATTACAACGCTCTCCCCGCTATCGTTGAAGATTACATGAACCGCATAAACGAAATGCTCGGCACCGATTATAAGCTCTTTAATTATTACGGTGCTCCCGATGCAGAGCGCGTTATCATAGCTATGGGCTCAGTCTGCGACGTAGTAGAGGAAGTCATTGACTATATGATGGCTCGCGGCGAGAAGGTCGGCCTTGTCAAGGTTCGTCTTTACCGTCCGTTCTGCGCTGACAAGCTCATCTCTGTTCTGCCCTCTACAGTAAAGAAGATAGCTGTTCTTGACCGAACGAAGGAACCGGGCGCGCTTGGCGAACCGCTTTATCTTGACGTTGTAACAGCTCTTGCTCAGAGTGGCGCTGATATAAAGATAGTTGGCGGACGCTACGGCCTCGGAAGCAAAGACACTCCGCCGTCAAGCATCTTTGCAGTATATGAAAATCTTGCAAAAGACGAGCCGAAAAATGGCTTTACTATTGGTATCGTCGACGATGTTACAGGCACGTCGCTTGAGGAAAAACCTGCCCCTGGCACAACACCCAAAGGAACAATTTCCTGCAAATTCTGGGGCCTTGGCGGCGACGGTACTGTCAGCGCTAACAAAAACTCGATTAAAATCATCGGAGACCACACCGATAAATATATCCAGGCTTATTTCCAGTATGACTCAAAGAAGACAGGTGGCGTAACTATATCCCACCTGCGCTTCGGCGATCGTCCGATTAAATCACCTTATTATGTGACAAAGGCTGACTTCGTCGCCTGCCACAACAGTGCTTACCTCAATCTTTATGATATGGTTGAGGATATTAAACCGGGCGGAACTTTCTTACTTGACTGCCCCTGGAAACCGGAGGAGCTTGATGCTCACCTTCCCGCAAAGGTTAAGAAGTATATAGCTGAAAACAACATCAACTTCTACATCATAGATGGAACCGGTATTTCCACAAACCGCATAGGAAACTCGAAGGTTAAAAATACTGTTCTTCAGTCTGCTTTCTTCTCGCTCGCAAATATCCTTCCGAAGGAAGAAGCTATCGAATACATGAAGAAGATGGCTTACAAGTCCTACATAAAGAAGGGTGAAGCCATAGTCGAGCTTAACTACAAAGCTATCGACGTAGGCAGCGACGCATACATCAAGGTTGATGTGCCCGAGTCATGGAAGAAAGCAACACCCGAAGAACCGAAGCCTGCCTTCAAGAGCGCGCGTCCGGAGCTTGATGAGTTTGTCAACAACATCGTTAAGCCAACAAACGCTATGAAGGGCGACTCGCTCCCCGTCTCTGCATTCTTAAAGTATGCAGACGGTACTTTCCCGCAGGGTTCTGCCGCAGCGGAGAAGCGCGGCGTTGCCGTTAATGTTCCTGAATGGAACAACGAAAAGTGTATCCAGTGCAACCAGTGCTCCTTCGTCTGCCCGCACGCAACGATTCGTCCGTTTGCAATGTCCGGGGAAGAAGCTGCCGCTGCCCCTGCCGCGACGAACTTCGTCAAGAAGATGATAGGCAAGGGATGCGATAACCTCAAATTTACAATAGCTATCAGCCCGCTTGATTGTATGGGCTGCGCTCTCTGCGTAAAGCAGTGCCCTGTTGGCGCGCTTGAGATGAAGCCGCGTGAAAGCCAAATGGACCAGCAGCCTGTTTTCGATTATGCTGTTGCCAACGTCAAAGAAAAGGAACTTCCCTTCGCTCCAACAACTGTCAAGGGCAGCCAATTCAAGCAGCCGCTGCTTGAGTTCTCCGGTTCCTGCGCAGGATGCGCCGAGACATCGTATGCCCGCCTGATTACACAGCTCTTCGGCGAGAGAATGTATATTTCAAACGCAACGGGATGCTCCTCCATTTGGGGTGGCAGCGCACCGGCAATGCCTTACACAGTAAACAAAGAAACAGGACGCGGCCCCGCTTGGGCAAACTCCCTCTTTGAGGATAATGCCGAGCATGGTTACGGTATATACATCGCACAGCGTTACCGCCGTGAAGCTCTTGCAGAGAAGATTAAGAAGCTTGCAGCTGTTGATTATGCAACAGAAGAGCTGAAGGCCGCTTGCCTTGAGTGGCTTGAAGTTAAGGAAGACGCGAAGAAATGCCCGGCAGCTTCTGAAAAACTGCTTGCAGCTTGCCGCGACGGCATTGACATTGACCTTACAGGCACCGAGTGGGAAGCCGAATGGCTTAAGAACGGCAAGAAGTGCCCATGCGAAGCTTGCACTCTCGCTCGCGAGATAATTGAAAATGCCGATCTGCTCAATAAGAAGACCGTCTGGATCTTTGGCGGTGACGGTTGGGCTTACGACATTGGCTTTGGCGGTCTTGACCATGTCATCGCCACCGGCGAGAATGTCAATATCATGGTATTTGATACCGAGGTTTATTCTAACACAGGCGGACAGGCGTCCAAAGCTTCTCAGATGGGTCAGGTCGCACAGTTTGCAGCAGCCGGTAAATCAATAGGTAAGAAGAGTCTTGCTGAAATCGCCATGACCTACGGTTACGTCTATGTCGCACAGATCGCCATGGGCGCCGATATGAACCAGACAATTAAGGCTCTTGTCGAGGCTGAGGCTTACGACGGCCCGTCCCTCATAATCGGCTACGCACCTTGCGAAATGCACGGTCTCAAGGGTGGTATGACGAACTGCCAGCTTGAGATGAAGCGTGCCGTAGAGTGTGGCTACTGGCAGCTTTTCCGCTTCAATCCTGCGCTCAAGGCTGAAGGCAAGAATCCGCTTATTATCGATAGCAAGGAGCCGACCGGCGACTATATCGAATTCATCAAGAGCGAAACCCGATACAGCCGCTTGCTCCAGAGCTTCCCGGAACGCGCAGAAAAGCTCTTCACAGAAGCTCAGCGCATCTCCCGCGAGAAGTACGCACATCTCAAGCGTCTTGCCGAGCTTTATAAGGTTGAATAAGCAGTACAGGAGCAGCACTGCAAAAAATATTGCTTTAGTTTTATACCCCGCCAGGATGGACAAACCCCCCCCGGCGGGGTTTTAATATGGCACAAAAAAATAAAAGTGGAGCTTACTTGTAGCTTCACTTTTATCGTTTTCTCCGCTTTTTAAAATGTGCCGCAAAATATGAATTTTTTTAATATTACTCCGTTTTTTCTTTGTCTTATCTTCGCTGTCGCAGCGGGAATTAAAAGAAATCAGAACTGCTTTTTTGTTGTTATAGCTTTCTGTGATGCTTATCTACAGGTAACGCCGACGTTATCAATAAAATACTCTGTTCGCCCTTCAAAGCCAGATTCTGTACCAATTATAAGGTAAGCGCAGCCGTTCTCATCAGTTGTCGCGGTAACTGTCACGCTGAAATATTTCCACGAATAGCTGTCATCCTCTTTTCCGTCCGCGCGTCCCATATCTCCAATGGTCACAGCATCTCTACCGCCTAAACCCTGCTCACCTTTATCAATGTTAGTAAATCTAAAGACACCCTTTTCAACTTCCTCTACTTTGGGTTCGACAGATGCGACACCAGCTTTCACGAAAACTGAGCCAGCCGGGCTTCCGCCAATGCCAAAGCTTTCAGGGTTGACGTATGTTGCGATGCGGAACGATATGGAGAATTTATATTCGGTGTTGGGCGTCAGCCCCTCAAGCTTTTTCCAGTAGCCTATAAACATATCGTCGCTGCGGTTCATTGAAGAAATGAAGAGAGCGTCGCTTTCTTCACCCGGAACTGGCGCTGTCATATGTGAATGCTTCATTTCGTATGTCTCATAATTATTGCAGTCGTCATGATACTCGGCGAAAACAGGTACGAAGCCATCATCGTCGCTATCAAAATCAAAGAAGAATTTTGCCTTAGAGAAATTTTCCTCAAAGCGCCTTACAATAGCCGCAAGCTGTGCGCGCGTTACGTTGTCCTTTGGATTGAAACATCCTTTATCATCACCGATCATAATCCCTTTTGACGTCAGCCACGCAACAGCCTCTTTTGCACCATCATAAATTTCATCGGCATCAAAATAATCAAGATAGCTGAGAGTATATTCATCCTCGTATGCATATCCTTCGCCAAATGTTTGCGCATAGCGGTAGAATATCATCGCTATCTGCTCTCTTGTCAGGCTGTCATTTGGCCCGAACTTACCGTCACCATACCCATAAATTATCCCCGCTTCAGACGCCCAGGAAACTGCATCTATATAATAAGCGTCCTCAGCAACATCGGAAAAGGGGTTATACCCTTTTGCTTGCATGCCAGCAATTCGGTATATGACCTCCACCGCCATGCTGCGCAACACTGCCTCGTGCGGATGGAATTCGCAATTATCGGCTGTCATATAGCCGTGCTCTTTGACAAAGACAACGCTGTCATAATACCAATCGCTTTCACTGACATCGTTAAGTGTGTTATTTATGTCAGTTATGTGTGGAAGCTCAGGGTCCCCACCGTTATCGAAGCCAACAACAGCAAGCGTCCTTGTCGTAAATATTGATGAAGCTAAGATGACAAGGCTAAGAAGAGCTATAAGTACTCTCACTTTCTTTTTCATGATTTGTCTTTCACTCCTCATGTAGTTTCATATTGCGTATATGTTTTCCCTTGCTGTTAATATAGATGCAAAAAAGAGGCTGTTTTGCTTGAGCTTAATAAAAAGTTTACATATTGTTTTTTGCTATGCGGGCATTATTCACCGAAGATTTTATCTTTTTGGAGGAGTTTTTGCCGGTTGGCTGCTTTTATGATATAAATACAGAGAACAGTCAGTGAAAGAATAAAGGCAGCACCAAGCACAAACGACGTAGCACTCACGCTGCCCAAAGGCAAAGACGTAACGTTGATTTCTTCATCGCCAACTGTCAAATCTGAATAAAGTTTATATGCAAACGACGCGCCGAACAACACAGACAATACAGCTGAAACGCAGATTTTCGTTCTAAGCTTTATAATTGCCGAGCTATAAAGCCATCTAACGGTTCCGGCTTTCATACCAAGCTCATCGGCTATTTCCCGAAACGTTAAGCCTGCTACAAACCGAAGCGTCACAATCTCCCGCTGACGTTCGCCTAACCCCGATATGAGCGAGTTAAAATGTTCCATATCTATAAGATCATCTATTTCTGTGTGCTGTATTGGAATGTCGAAATTTTCGGGAAGTGACTCTTCGTTTTTTTCTCGCCGTAAAAACTGAAGGGCTTCATTTTTTGTTACTGCGTAAAGCCATGACATCCCACCAGTCGATGGCAGCTTATCAATAGGAAGCGTATATAAGCGCATTATCACGTTATGTACGATATCCTTGCTTTTTTCCCTATCGTGACATACAGATAAAGCAGTTCCGTAAATCGTTTTATAATATGTCTTGTAAAGCTCCTCTATTGCGTTGTTTTTCGAGAAACGCATTTCGTTAAATATCTCATCTATGTTTTTTGTGTTCATTTTCATCATTAAACCTCATGGCATAAAATGCTTTAGCTTTTCTCCATTATAACACGACTTTGTCACCGCAGCGCCAACAATCAAATTATGCAACAATAAAAACGGGCTGATAACCATAATGTTGCCATCAGTCCGTTTTATTTAGCTAAAATTTTATTCAGTACGGGTGCGCGCTTGAACCTCAAGTTTCTTCTGTTGTATTATCAGTTTCATTCGCCGCTTTCGATTCGTCCTCGGTCACAGTTTTAGCCTCAGCTTCAGCTGCTGCTTGTGCAAGCGCTTTGCCTTTTTTCGAATCGATGCACGGCTCAACAAGCAGAGCAAAATAATCGCCTGCTTTTGATTTGTTATAAAAAATTTGTGCAAGAAAAGCAACGATAATAGCAGCAATAGGGACGAGTATAAAGTATGTAAGCCCGTTAAGTCCTGTTTTAAGGTCTTGTACGCCAACCGAATAATATATAGCCGAAGCTGCTGCGTAACCGATAAACGGTATCCACGCTGCCAGCTTCCAGCCCATATAGATAAGAGCAGCCGCCATTGCAACAGGATATAGCCATTTAGCGGCTATGTCGCCAAGAACGACAAGGAAGGGGACGCTTGAAAACTCGGCCGCCACCGTTCCCGCTTTAGGTATTGATGTCTGTGTCGATGCGATGACAGATTCTTTGTCGATGATCATGCCAATGGCATTATTGAGCAACAGCCGAACAAGAGTAAACACGACAGCCCATATAACAAACTTTAATAACCTTGATTTTACAGTGTCCCTATAAAGGGCATTTGTTTCGCTCATACAACACTCCCTATCCTTAATATGATAATTATAATGTTATTTTACAGGTAATATCGACAAAAGGCAATACCAATCATGCAAGAGGAAGTAAATTATTTACTATGTCCCGGAAGCGCTGCCCGCGCTCCTCAAAGTTTTGGAACGCATCAAAGCTGGCGCAAGCAGGTGAAAGCAAAACAGTGTCTGCGCCTTTTTCATGCGCCACAGCCGACGCTGTACGAACAGCAGTGTCAAAATCCGGCTCATGGATAAGCTCCGGCACCGAAAGCCCCCGCTCTTTTGCCTCATCAAACGCATCGTTTATAAGCTGAGCTGACGCTCCTGTGAGCACTACAGCCACAACGCTTTTATGTGCCGCAACAGCTTCCGTTAAAGGAGTATAAGGCACGTGTTTGTCGTAACCGCCGCAGATAAGCACGATTTTAGAGTCCGGCAGGGCGGAAAGCGCCGCTGCTGTCCGGCTGGGCGTTGAATCAATGCTACTGTTATAATAACGAATGCTCCTCTCCCTGCCGCCTACGTTGCTTTTCTCCTCCCGCACAAGCTCGAGCCTGTGTGCAACGCCCCCAAAGCTGCGCGCAACCATATCAGCGCAAGCGACAATGCGTTTGGTTGGGAAAAGCCCATATAAAGCAGCAAGCGCTGCCATATAATGCTCCGTATTATGGCGGCCGGGAATTTTTATCGCGCTGCGCTTTAGCAAGAATGTCTCTACGCCTTCGCGACGAAGAACAATATCATCACCGGCGAGGCACACGATGTTGTCAACACCGTCATAAGGTCCGCCCGTCACTTCCTCGCCGATAAACCAGAATGTCTCAGCGTCCGTCTTATCGGCAAGCGCTCTTGTCGTCTCATCGCCAATGTTTAAAACAGCTCTTTTGCAGCCCGGGCCGAGGATTTTTGCCTTTGCCTCGATATACTCATCCATATCTTTGTGCCAATTTAAGTGGTTCGGCGATATGTTGACGATTATTGCTGTCTCTGGCGCACGTGAAAACGTCATCAGCTGAAAGCTTGATAGCTCTGTAACAGCATAATCGCCCGCTCTAAGCTCATCCAACCGAGGTAGAAGCGGTGTTCCGATATTGCCGCCGAGAGCAACGGTGCTTTCGCTTGGTAAAATAGCCCGCAGAAGTTCGTACACAAGCGTTGCAGTCGTTGTTTTACCGTCGCTCCCCGTAATGCCTATCTTATAAGACGGGCACAGCTCATAAAAAAGTTTCATCTCGCTTGTCAGGATGGCCCCATGCGATAATGCTTCCTTTATTTCCGGCAAATCCGGATGCATTCCGGGCGTGCGGAAAAGAACAGTGCCCCCATGGGAGGTGTTTGCGATAACAAACTTCTTTAAATAATCCTCGCCAAAAATAAAGCGCACACCACGCGCTTTATATGCATCAATATCTGAGGTCTGCTCTTCGCGTTTTTTTGAATCATATACGGTTACGCTGATGCCACGTTTTAATAAAAAATCGGTAAGAGGCACGTTTGATATGCCAAAGCCGAGAACAGATGCGCCTCTTTGTGCTGCCGCTGCAAGAATTTCGTCACCTGTCATAAATTGTAATTCACACCGCGCACTAAATCAGCGCGGCTCCCCCTTTTTTGTGTCAGTTTTGCATACGAGCGCTTTTATACTCGTCGTACTTTCTGTAATATGGGCAAACATAATAATCATCTGACAATAAGCGCCAATATTCATCCTCATCAAGCATCATGCGGCAACTGTGCTCCTCTGATTCTTCGTCATAATCATAGTGAAGACAGTTCGTACAGTCAGCAGCGTCGGCTTTTTTTCTTGGAGCCGCTTTTGGCGCAGATTTTGTAGTTTTATTTGCACCATCGCTTCTATTTGTATTCATTTTCATTATACGGTCTCCTCCTGGGTCAGACAGTAAAAACTCGCGTGGCGGATGCGTTTATATACTCTAATCTGCCTTTTCTTTCACTATCCTAACCTTACTATCTGCCGCTTTTTTATTTTATAAGCTCCCCGTGTTTATTATATACGATGCCAAGTCTCTTCTCCTTTGAGTATATAACAAACCATCGTATGATAAGATATACAGACGCTGCGGTGAAAAAAGCGCTAATCGCTGAACATGAGTAGTAAAAAGCAGCATCAGGCTCGTCAAAGAAAACACAGTGCCCGTAAACAGGCATAAGGATGTTGTCAAGTATTGATATGATGCTCTGAGTTGCTGCTTCCGATGAGCCGACGGAAGATGAAGGGAATGCTACATTTGCGATGTATGCCGCACCGACCGAGCAGATGCCACAGTATAAAAGCGAAATGAAAAGCGGGATCAACTGAGAGCGTGATTTGAAAAGTAACAGTGCCCATGCGGCGAAAAATATAAATGTCGGCGCTGCGTGCAGCGCTGTTGCAACGCCAAGCTTATAATCGACAACAGTACCTATGTTGATAATGCCCACGATAAAGGGCAGTATTAGCATGACTATTGTGATGGTAAATGTTTTTCCAAGATCAAACGCTGTCCGCCGCAAAATGAGCCTCCCTTGATGTGTGTAAAACACACCGCTTTTATATAATTATACCACTCTGCTTGCCCTGCGTCGAGAGGGGTGAATTATAACGCACGGCATAGAGTTTTCTCAGCAAAAAAGCAGCCCCTCGGGCGCTTTCGCCAACCCTCTGAGGCTACCCTTCAATTTAATAATTTAAACCATAGCTTTGACCATTCTCAGCCTTGCATGACGCGGCAGACCATCTTCTATTGGGATGTTGACCGTGCCTTGTATGAGCGGAAGAGCATAGTCGAAGAATTTTTCGTTTAAGCCGTCGCCGGTAGCGTTAATCCAGTCGATGGGAACATGTTTCTCTTTGTTTGCGACTTTTTCAAGATCGATTAGCTTTATATCACAACGATAATTGCCACCTTGGTCGTAAACACGCTGGAATCCTACCATTTTGCCCGTGAGTCCCTCAACAGCATATTCAACAGCCGCACGCCCTGCACGAAAACTCTCGTCAATATCAGTATGTGACGCCCAGTGAGAAGCACAGCGCTGGAGAAGCGACAGTTCTATGCCGCGAACCTTAGCTCCTATATGATTCTTAACAGCATCCGCTATATATGCAGCAAGTCCGCCCATTTGCGCGTGGCCGAAGCTATCCTTCTGCCGTGCTTGTGATGAGGCATATTCTACTATATAACGCCCATCTTTATCGCGTATGCCCTCTGAAACTACTATGACACAGTGGTTATTCTTTTTGTAGAAATAATCAGCCCCTTCGAGAAATTTGTCAAAGTCAAAGGGCACCTCCGGCAGGTAAATCAAGTCGGGACCGCAGCCCTTGAGCGAGGCGAGCGATGAGGCTGCAGCAAGCCAGCCGGCGTTGCGCCCCATAACCTCAATCACTGTTATTGTGCCGATGTCATATACATGGGTGTCCTTGTAAACTTCCATCATTGAGGTGGCTATGTACTTTGCAGCAGACCCATAGCCCGGGCAATGATCTGTTTCAACAAGGTCATTGTCTATTGTTTTAGGTATTCCCATGACGCGGCACTCATAGCCGTGTTCAAGGCAATACTTCGATATTTTGTTGCATGTATCCATGCTGTCGTTGCCGCCATTATAAAAGAAATAACGGACACCATACTTAACGAAAATATCAAGGATGCGCCTATAATCAGAATCGTCCTCGGAGGGATCCTTGAGCTTATAACGACATGAGCCGAGGGCACTTGAGGGAGTATATTTTAAAAGTTCAAGCTCATATGGCTCTTCCTTGTCAAGATCTACTAAATTATCGTCAAGAACTCCGCGAATACCGTTCCGAGCGCCCAAAACCCGTGTTATTTCCCTGCGTTTCATTGCGGTTATTATGGCACCATACGTACTCGCGTTAATTGCTGCGGTCGGCCCGCCAGATTGTGCTATAATACATGCTCCGCTTAATGTCGACATAAATTTTGATAATTCTCCTTGTTTTTTTATTTGCTATGATATTAATATATCATGTCTTGTTGTATAATTCAATATCTTGTCATGATAAATACTAATGCCTGTATAGTGTACTCTTTTATGTTTAATTCTTTAATTTTCCATCTATTTTTTTCTTGTGTGTATCATGAAATCTCGCTGAAACCGTAGCCCATGACTTCTCTTGCATCTGATAAAATCATAAATGCTGAGGGGTCAGCTTGCTTGACAATGTCTTTGAGAATATAAAGTTCCTGACGCTTAACAACGCACATTATGACATTTTTATTCATACGCGAATACCATCCAACCCCGTTTAAAATCGTAACACCGCGGTTAAGCTCGCGAAATATAGCATCCGATATTATATTGTATTTATCCGAAATGACCAACGTTAATTTTGCTGCCCTGCTTCCGTCAAGAACAAAGTCAACGGCAAATGAGTGTGACGTTGCTGCAATCAGCGAATACAGTATCGCCGTGTAGTTGTTAAGTGCAATAGCCGAACCTACAATAACAAAGAAGTCAATTGTCAATATCATCCGCCCTGTTGAAAAGCGCTTGATTTTTTGACTCAACATTAAGCCTGCAAGATCGCTGCCGCCGGTATTATATCCGCGTGTCATCATAACGCCCGTGCCAACGCCCATCATGGCACCACCCATAAAAGCACATAGAAGCGGATCATCAAGCGCAACAGGTAAAAATGTCAGAAGATCTGTTGCGACAGATGAGATAACTATAGTAATAATAGTTTTAGAAAGGAAGCGGAATCCGAACTTTTTCAGCGCGATTAATACAAGAGGTATGTTCAGCGCAATGATGATCATACCTACGTCTGCCCCATACAAAATATTAAGCGTAGTCGCTATGCCAGCTGCGCCTCCCATAACCGTGCGCGAGGGCAAAAGAAAAACGGTCAGCGATAAGGCGTATAATGCGCTGCCCGCTAAAAGCGTCCCTATCTCCAAAAATAAATTTTGATTGTTTTTGTTGTCAAGTTTTTGTTTTAAAATTTTCTTCGATGACATCAATGTGCCTCCAAATATTCTCTATTACTTTTCTTATAATAAGCATTGTATCTTAAAAGAAAAGATGGCACAAGTCGCAACATTGTTTATTTGTCTTATTTTATGTTGTGCCCGGCACACATTTCTATGCACTATTTAACTTTTTTGCGTATTAACTTTTATAACAGCATCGCTGAGCGCCTCCTTAAGTATATTGCACACTACATCTTGTTTTATGTGTGCCTTTTTACC